>ERZ507022.67-NODE-67-length-62521-cov-13.8135_pt1 | contig 62521 bp, 61 predicted proteins | sample MGYA00513164_ERZ507022 | MGnify/ENA metagenome assembly ERZ507022 | reverse complement strand
TCGAAAAGACTCAACAAGATATAGTTTCTTCTGCCGGGATTAATCATTTCTGTTCCTTCAAGCGGTAGCGTCAAAGGTTACAAGCAAGATAGAGCAACCTGCTGCGACCTGTTTTGTTATACGTATTACATATTTGTGAGGTGATATGACACCCGGCGACATTTTCAGGCAATGTGAATGGCGCTAATTTGTGATCATTGCGGCAAAAAAATAATTTTTCATCACATGAAAAAGAATTGATCTTGATTGAGAGCGTATAACATTTTTGCTTGAAGGGCGCTGGTTGAGCAGGCGAGGATTATAATCTTAGTTGTAACATTGTAAATAATGTTAATGACCTGAGAATTCGAAAAGACTCAACAAGATATAGTTTCTTCTGCCGGGATTAATCATTTCTGTTCCTTCAAGCGGTAGCGTCAAAGGTTACAAGCAAGATAGAGCAACCTGCTGCGACCTGTTTTGTTATACGTATTACATATTTGTGAGGTGATATGACACCCGGCGACATTTTCAGGCAATGTGAATGGCGCTAATTTGTGATCATTGCGGCAAAAAAATAATTTTTCATCACATGAAAAAGAATTGATCTTGATTGAGAGCGTATAACATTTTTGCTTGAAGGGCGCTGGTTGAGCAGGCGAGGATTATAATCTTAGTTGTAACATTGTAAATAATGTTAATGACCTGAGAATTATTGATCTCACACAGCGTTTTGTACAAAAAATAACCATATTATAATTATGGTGAAGGACGATAGAGGAGGAACTGAGATGAACGTTGACAGACTGTATCGTAACCTGATGAATAAGCTGATTAATGCCTCCATTGATCTTGATGCTTATTTACAGTTGCGTAAAGCAAAAGGCTATATGTCAGTCAGCGAAAACGACCATCTACGTGATAACTTGTTTGAACTGTGCCATGAAATGCGTGAATACGCGCCGCGCCTGCAGCACGCCGTTGCGCCGGAGGAAAAGGAAGCCCTGCGCCTTGCGGGCGAAGCCGTCGCTTCCGCGGCGGTATGCCTGCTAAGCGGACATCATGATTGCCCGTCCTACATTGCGGTCAACGTAGATAAACTGGAAAGCTGCCTGGCGGTATTGCGGCTAAACATTCATAAATTGAATGATTTTGCCCCCATTACCCACGCCTGAGACAGGGGGAGCCTGCTCCCCCTGATTAATGTTATGTAAAAATCCCTTCCCGCTTCCCCACGCTGGCTACCCTTATCAGCATTGCTGACAAAAGGAGTATGCCATGCGCCAGACCGTCACCCTGATAGCGCTTACCGCGCTGCTGTTACCCACTGCCGTCCTTGCCGCCCGGGAGCGCGTGGAGGTGTTGCAGAACCAGCTCGAACACCCGTGGGCGCTGGCCTTCCTGCCGGACGATCGCGGTATTTTGATCACCCTGCGCGGCGGCGAACTCAAGCTCTGGCAGCGCGACAAAGGCCTCTCGTCGGCGATCCCGGGCGTACCGCAGGTCTGGGCTAACGGGCAGGGCGGTTTGCTGGACGTGGCGCTGGCACCGGACTTTGCCCAGTCGCGCCGGGTTTGGCTGAGCTATGCCGAGGGCGGGGATGAGGATAAAGCCGGGACCGCGGTGGGCTATGGCCGATTGAGCGAGGATCTCCAGCGTCTGGAAAACTTCCAGGTGGTGTTCCGCCAGCAGCCGAAGCTCTCTACCGGCAATCATTTTGGCGGACGGCTGGCGTTCGACGGTCGCGGTCATCTGTTTATCGGTCTCGGAGAGAATAACCAGCGTTCAACCGCTCAGGATCTCGATAAGCTGCAGGGAAAAGTGGTGCGGCTAACGGCTGATGGCAAGGTCCCGGCCGATAATCCTTTTGTCGGCCAGTCTGGCGTCAGGCCTGAAATCTGGTCTTACGGAATTCGTAACCCTCAGGGATTGGCGATGAACCCGTGGAGCGAGACGCTGTGGTTACATGAGCACGGGCCGCGCGGCGGGGATGAGATCAATATCGTGCAAAAAGGTAAAAACTACGGCTGGCCGCTGGCGACGCACGGCATTAACTACAGCGGTCTGCCGATCCCGGAAGCCAAAGGCAAAAAGGCGGAAGGCACCGAAGCGCCGCTATTTGTCTGGGAGAAGTCGCCGGCGGTGAGCGGTATGGCGTTTTACAACGCGCAGGTTTTTCCGCAGTGGCAACACAGGCTGTTTATCGGCGCGCTGAAGGATGAATCGCTCATTGTGCTCAAGGTTGATGGCAATAAAGTCACGGAGCAGGAGCGCATTCTGACCGATCGCGGTAGACGCATTCGCGACGTACGCGTTGGACCCGATGGTTATTTGTATGTGTTAACCGACGAATCCAACGGTGAGCTGCTGAAGGTGAGTCCGGCGGGTTAAAATCAGGTGACCGGGATCATCACCACGTTGCGCCAGGCCTGACGTTCGCCGATCTGCTGGTACCAGCGCTGCAGATGCGGGCGCGGCTGCCAGGTTTTTACCGTTTCCAGCAGGTTGTAGACGAACGGCGCGACGGCGATATCGCCGAGGCCGAAGGCATCGCCCGACAGCCACTGATGGCGCGACAGCTCGTCGTCCAGAATAGCGAACAGCGTCTCGCAGGCGGCAATACCGGCTTCAATGGCGGCAGGATCGCGTTTTTCTACCGGCGTTCTGACCAGGCCCATTAAAACGGGTCGATGGGCAGGCGAGAGCGAACCGTTGGCCCAGTCCATCCATTTTTCTCCCTGGGCGCGCTCGGCTGGCGACTCCACCCACAGGCGATTCTGACCATACTGCGCGGCCAGATAGCGGATAATTGTGTTTGATTCCCAGAGTACGATATCGGTCGTTGCATCTTTCAACAGCGGTACCAGACCGTTGGGGTTCATGGCCAGATAGGCCGGATCGTGATTCAGACCGAACTCCAGGCCTGCCAGAATTTGCTGATACGGGAGGTCGAGTTCTTCCAGCACCCAGCGCACTTTCTTCACATTGGTTGAGTTATTTCTGCCCCACAGCGTAATCATATCCGCTCCTGCTTTTTATTTCGCCGCCATTGCGGCGTAGTGAGCATTCATGTTGGAATAAAGTTAATATTTAGGCAACCGCGATCAAAAAAATTGCGCTGTTTGCAGCGCCGCGCGAGGTTATTGCGTAAACTTTAAAAACTTTACCAACTCGCTGTTTCTTTAAGGTCATTTGTACGCTTTACTCACCGGCTGCTGCGGCGCGGAACGAGTGTGGCGGCATATTTTTGTTTGGAAAGGATACTTGGGTGGCTCTTATGACGCATGATGCTTTTTCCCTTCGCGGCCTCGCGGCAGGCTGCGCGCTTTTATTTCTCGTCGCGCCTGCGGTGCAGGCTGCGGAACAACTCCCCGATGCGCCATCCATTGACGCGCGCGCCTGGATCCTGATGGACTATGCCAGCGGCAAAGTACTCAGCGAAGGCAATGCCGATGAAAAACTCGATCCGGCAAGCCTGACCAAGATCATGACCAGCTACGTTGTCGGCCAGGCGCTAAAGGCGGGTAAGATTAAGTCTACGGATATGGTGACCATCGGGCGCGATGCGTGGGCCACCGGTAACCCGGCGCTGCGCGGCTCCTCGGTGATGTTCCTCAAGCCTGGAATGCAGGTGTCGGTGGAAGATCTTAACAAGGGCGTTATCATTCAGTCCGGCAACGACGCCAGCATCGCGATCGCCGACTACGTGGCGGGCAGCCAGGATGCGTTTGTCAGCCTGATGAACGGCTATGCGCAGAAGATGGGCCTCACCAATACCACCTTTAAGACCGTGCACGGGCTTGATGCGCCGGGTCAGTTCAGTACCGCCCGCGATATGGCGCTGCTGACCAAAGCGATGATCCATGATGTGCCGGAAGAGTATGCGATCCACAAAGAAAAAGAGTTCACTTTCAACAAAATTCGTCAGCCGAACCGTAACCGCCTGCTGTGGAGCACGAACCTTAACGCTGACGGCGTGAAAACCGGAACCACCGCCGGTGCGGGCTACAATCTGGTCTCTTCCGCAACGCAAAACGACATGCGCCTGATTGCCGTCGTGCTCGGCACCAAAACTGACCGTATCCGATTTAACGAATCTGAAAAATTGCTGACCTGGGGCTTCCGCTTTTATGAAACCGTGACGCCGATTAAACCTGATGCCACCTTCATTACCCAGCGCGTCTGGTTTGGCGATAGCAGTGAAGCGAAGCTTGGCGCGGGCGAGGCCGGTTCCATCACGCTGCCGAAAGGCCAGTTGAAAAACCTGAAGGCCAGCTACACCCTGAATGATACGCAGCTGACCGCACCGCTGACTAAAGGGCAGGTTGTCGGCACCATCGACTTTAAACTGAATGATAAAACCATTGAACAGCGGCCGCTGATTGTTATGGAAGCGGTCAATGAAGGCGGGTTCTTTAGCCGGATGATCGATTTCGTGCTGATGAAACTGCACGGCTGGTTCGGCGGCTGGTTCTCGTAAAATGCAGGCCGCGCCCTGCGGGGCGCGGTTTTAGTAAAGGAGTGAAATTTGTTTTTCTTTCGCCAGCGTAAGCAGCTCGTCATCCGGACACACGTCGCTGGCAATCACGTCAAACTGCGATAAATCGCCCATCCGCGCCGGCCGAACTTTGCCAAATTTACTGTGATCGACGACCAGCACGTGGTAGCGCGCGCTTTTCATCGCCCAGTGTTTAACCGGCAGCTCCTCGAGGTTAAAGCAGGTCGCTCCCTGCTCGCAATCGACGCCCGCGGCGGAATAAAACGCGATATCCGGGCAAAGATGGCTTAGCGTATCCTGCAGGCTCAGCGGTTTAAAAATGGCGTTGCTGGCGTGGAACTCGCCGCCGCATAAAATCGCGCGGCACTGTGGCTTTTCCTGCAAGGAAAGGAAGGTGTTGAGCGAATAGCAGACCCCGGTAAACGGCAGGGCGTTGTCGATGGCATCGATAATCCACGGCGTGGTGGTCCCGCAGTCGAAAAAGGCCATCTGATGAGCCTCAAGCAGCTTTGCCGCATGGCGGGCGGCGCGGCGTTTTTCATCAACAAGGCGCGTTTTCTGGTCGCTTAGCAGATAGTGCGTCGCGCTGCGCGGCTCCAGAACGATATAGCCGCCCAGCAAAACGACCGGGCCGCTGTGGCCGTTGAGGTCGCGACGAATAGTCATCTCCGACACCCCAAGCAGGGTGGCCGCTTCTTTTAGATGCAGTTTATCACTGCGCTTGAGTGCCTGAATAAGCTGGCTGATGCGTTCGTCACGACGAGTTTCCATATTCCCTCTAGGCTAAAGCGCCCTGCATCGACAGGGCGTCAGCGGCGATTTTACCTGCCGAAAGAGGGTTAGTCACGCGCAGGCGTTGGGCTCTGCCGCATTTTACCGGCGGCTGAGAAACAGGTTATTCGCGCACCCAGCCTTTGCGAATCGGTAGCGAAAAGAACAGGCGGTACAGCCGCTGCAGATGCTGACAAAGGGTCTTTCCGCCGCTTTGCCACAAAAGCTGGGCGCTTAGACAGGCGCTCATCGCGGTGAGAAGTCCGCCCAGCATATCCATCGGCCAGTGAACGCCGAGATAGACCCTGGACCAGGCAATTGCGCAGGCAACGGCGAAAAGCAGGACTCCCGACCACAGGCGGTGCCAGAACATAAAGGCCAGCGCAAAGGTAAAGCAGATGGTGCCGTGATTGCTCGGGAAGGAGTTGTTGGGCGAGTGGTGCAGGAAGTTATAACCCATACCGGCGGCGAACGGCCGTTCGTGCGGAAAAAGCGCGCCGAATATCCATGACAGCGTAAGACTAATGGCTAATGCCATCATCACCTTAAATACTAGCTGACGCTGGTTTGGACCCCAAAGCCATAAGGCTAATACCAATAATGGCACAATAATAATCAGGTCTTTGGCGATAAACGTCGCGATCTCTATCGCCCACCACGGGGACGAGGGAGTGGCATTGAGTAATGCAAACAGCGAGTAGTTAATATTTTCCAGCATACGTCCGGGCTCTTTAATCCGTTATCAACAAGCCGCCCACCCTAAGAAACGGTGGCGCTAAGGTAAAGCAGTATTTTCTTAATTATCAGTTTGTTATGAGTGAAATCCTGCATGTATCTTCGTTAACAGACTGAATAAAGGAGTATATAGTGTGTAATCTAATTGAAACATAAACGAAATACATACAGCGGGATTTTTTATTCGCTGGTGGCGAAGAGGTTGCAGAATGGCGATATTTTTCGTCATCGCTCACAATTCGCTATCTCCCCGGCACGACTTTCATTAAACTTTGCGCGGTTTTATTTAAATAAGAGATTTCATGCACAATTCTTCACTTTCAGGCAAACGCCTCGGACGTCAGGCGCTGCTCTTTCCGCTGTGCCTGGTGTTATACGAATTCGCCACCTATATCGGCAATGATATGATCCAGCCGGGCATGCTCTCGGTCGTGGAAGAGTTTGGCGTTGGCAATGAATGGGTTCCGACCTCCATGACCGCCTATCTCGCCGGCGGTATGTTTTTACAGTGGCTGCTGGGCCCGCTTTCGGACCGCATCGGCCGCCGTCCGGTCATGCTGACCGGGGTGGTGTGGTTTATCGTGACCTGCCTGGCGACGCTGCTGGCGCAAACTATTGAGCAGTTCACGCTGCTGCGCTTTTTGCAGGGTATCAGCCTGTGCTTTATTGGCGCGGTTGGCTATGCGGCGATACAGGAGTCTTTTGAAGAGGCGGTATGCATCAAGATTACCGCCTTAATGGCCAACGTCGCGCTGATTGCGCCGCTGCTTGGGCCGCTGGTGGGCGCGGCCTGGGTACATATCTTGCCGTGGGAGATGATGTTTGTCCTGTTTGCCGTACTGGCCGCTATCGCCTTCTTCGGGCTACAGCGGGCGATGCCGGAAACCGCCACCCGCATGGGCGAGAAACTCTCGGTAAAAGAGCTGGGGCGTGATTATCGTGAAGTGCTGAAAAACCTGCGCTTTGTCGCCGGCGCGCTGGCCACCGGTTTTGTCAGCCTGCCGCTGCTGGCGTGGATAGCCCAGTCGCCGGTGATTATCATTAGCGGCGAGCAGGCGACCAGCTACGAATATGGCTTGCTGCAGGTGCCAATCTTTGGCGCGTTGATCGCCGGTAACCTGGTGCTGGCGCGCCAGACTTCCCGCAAAACGGTGCGTTCGTTGATTATCCTCGGCGGCAGGCCAATTATGCTTGGCCTGCTGATTTCCGCCGTCGCTACGGTCGCCTCGACGCACGCTTATTTGTGGATGACCGCCGGGCTGAGCGTTTACGCCTTCGGCATTGGGCTTGCTAACGCCGGGCTGGTGCGCCTGACGCTGTTTGCCAGCGAAATGAGCAAGGGGACGGTATCGGCGGCGATGGGGATGCTGCAAATGCTGATCTTTACCGTGGGTATTGAAGTGAGCAAGCACGCCTATGAGTCTGGCGGCAGCGGACTCTTCAGTTTGCTGAATTTGCTTAGCGGGGTGCTCTGGCTGGCGATGACGGTCTACTTCCTGAAGGACAAACGCGTAGGCAGCTCCCTCGAACCGCAGTAACTCTCCAATGACCTGCTGCGACGTTACGCGCCGCAGCAGGCGCGCCCTCAGGCGAACGGCGCTTCGCGATTAAGCACTTTATCAATGATATGCAGTACGCCCTCTTCGTTATTGTGCGGCGCACGATAGCCAGCAACGGCCTTCACCGGCGCGGCGGCGTTGGCCATCGCGTAACCGAATCCGGCATGCTGCAGCATTTCAATATCGTTGCCGCTATCGCCAAAGGCGACCACTTCATGATTGTCGATCCCCCAGCGCTCCTGCAGGATGCGCAGGCCGTTAGCTTTGTGTACTCCAGGAATAATCAGGTCAATGCTGCCGTAGCCGGTAGCGACTGCGGTTACCATATCGCCAAGCGCGGCGTGCAGCTTCGGCTGTATCTCAGGGATCAGCTGGTCCGGGACGTTGAGGCCAAATTTCAGAATCGCATCATCAGCAATATGATTAAAGTCGTCGACCAGTTCGAGGCGATGATAGTACTTCGCCGCGACCGCTTTCAGCTCATCATTATACTGGTTGAGGGTATAAGCGCTGCGCTTACCGCAGGCGATGATTTCAATGTTGGTCAGCGTCTGGAGATGATCGATGACGGTATTGAAATGTTCCTGCGGCATCCGGCAGTTAAATACATCTTCTCCGGCGCTGACCACCCAGCCGCCGTTTTCGGCGACAAAGGCGATCTCGTGCGCTACCTCCGGGAAGAAGGAGATAAGCTGGTAATACTGGTTGCCGCTGGCGACGACGAAGCGGATGCCCTGCTCGCGCATCCGCTGATACTGGGCGAGGAAGCGCTGACGGTTATAGGTTTTGGCATCGCTCAGAAAGGTGCCATCCATGTCTACCGCAATCAATTTGATGCTCATTAACTGTTCTCCATCACGGGTTCAGAGTGTGGCTTCGCAACCGCCCGGGCGACGATGGCCGCGACCAGCACCAATGCCAGCACTACCATCATGGCGCTACGCAGACCGAAGTGCTCGCCGAGGAAGCCCAGCAGCGGCGGCCCGACGAGGAAGGCGAGGTAGCCGGTAATCGCCACCACGCTGACGCGCTTCGGTGCATCCGGGCCAGTGTCGCTGGCGGCGGAAATGGTCAGCGGGAAGCCGAGCGATGCGCCGAGGCCCCATAATAGTACGGAGAGGCCGGCGACCCACGGGTTATCGACAAAAATAATCAGGCCAATGCCCAGCGCGCCCATGACCGCGCTGGCGCGAACCACCGTCACCCGGCTGTAGCGGTCAATAAACCAACCGCCGGTAAAACGGCCGAGGGTCATACCGAGGGTGAAGCCCGCGTAAATCAGCGACCCGGAAGTCGGGCTGAAGCCGTGGCCGTCCACCATCAGCAGCGGCAGCCAGTCGTTGGCGGAACCTTCGGCAAAGGCCATGGCCAGGACGATGACGCCAATCAGCAGCAACTGAGCATCTCGCCATATCGGCAGGCCTTTGCCTTCATGGCGCGCCGCTTCCGCTGCATTCTTGCCTGTACCTTCCGGAATTGCGCGAATGGCGATAGCGATGGGGGCGACAGCCACCAGCGCCGCCAGCAGAATGTGCGGCGCGGCGGGCAGGCCGAAGCCGGTGACCGCCATGCCTATTCCGGCGCCGACGAGCGTGCCGAAGCTGTAGAAACCATGCATCATCGGCAGCACGGTTTTATTCATTTCGCGTTCAACGGCGGCGCCTTCAACGTTAATCGCCACTTCCGCTGAACCAAAGCTGGCGCCGAAGATGGCTAAGCCAACAGCAAACAGCACCGCCGAGGTGAACCATAGCGCGGCGCTGAGGACCAGCATGCCGACCACCGCGCAGGACATGGTGGTACGAATCACTTTTCGGGTGCCGAATCGATTGACCAGCCACGCTGAGCAGAGGATGCCGCTCATCGAACCTATTGATAGTCCAAATAATACAATCCCCATTTCCGCCGTCGAGAGCGCGAGCAGATCGCGAATCGCCGGCGTGCGGGTCGCCCATGAGGCCATGAGTAATCCAGGGATAAAAAAGAACATGAAGAGCGCCCACAGCCTTAGCTGAAGGGCTCTGCGGGAGGTTTGCGCTGTCATCCGTAAATGCCCGAGAGTGGAGAGATGCAGACAACAGTAGCAAGGTTGTGTACATTTGTACATCCAGGCTGCTTGCTGAAGAATGTTTTTTTATTGACCTCTATGATTCGATTCAGCCTGAGGAATGCGCCCAGCATCCGCTAAGGGATTAAGCGCCTATTTAAATGAGAGAGGAACACTGATGGCCCGTCGACCAAACGACCCGCAGCGTCGGGAGCGGATTTTGCAGGCGACGCTGGACACGATCGCGATACACGGCATCCACGCGGTCACGCATCGGAAAATCGCCACCTGTGCGGGCGTGCCTTTGGGCTCGCTGACCTACTATTTCAGCGGTATCGAGGCGCTGGTCGAAGAAGCGTTCAGCCTGTTTACCGGCCAGATGTCGGCGCAGTATCAGCTGTTTTTTGCCGATGTGCATAGCCGCGAAGAGGCCTGTGACGCGATTGCCGAGCTGATATTTAGCGCCCAGGTGACCACCGCACGCAATATGGAGCTGATGTATCAGCTGTATGCTTTTTGCAGCAGCCAGCCGAATTTAAAAGCAGTCATGCAAAACTGGATGCTGCGCAGCCAGCAGACTCTGGAACAGTGGTTTGAACCAGCAACGGCCCGCGGGCTTGACGCCTTTATCGAGGGTATGACGCTGCACTTCGTGACCGACAGAGCGCCGCTATCCAGAGAAGCAATTCGACTGATGGTGGGAAGGCTGGCGGGAGAGTGAGCGGGGCGCAGAAGACAAAAAAACATTTATGTAAGCGGGTTGGTAATAATAAATATTTATAGCTTTCTCAACGGGTTAGGTCCTTTATAAGGAGTGGCGATTAGGGGGGCGATGCCAACCGCTGCCGCCACTTAAACTCATGAAGAGTGTATCTCCTGCGTTGGTAAGTTTGAATGTAAATTTCAAAATTTCCTACTGTCGTTAGTTTATTTATCATGCGGGAATTTGTATTTCTCCCCAAATAGGAGCAGTTTCTGCGATGAAAAAAACAACATTATATCCATCTTTTGATAAAAATCGATAAGCATTTGCTATAGCTTTTTTGTTGTTTTCATCATTCTCATTGCCATAAATACTGACATATACTTTAGTGATTTGACTCTCTCGGATTTGGTCAAATATATGCCTGTCGTTCTTATCCATTGAATGTCCGTATATGAACAATGTCCCTTTCAACCTACGTAACGCTGCGTAGCAAAAGTTTAAATAGGGATTGTGTAGAATTCTCTCTTTTTTCTTTTCACTTGTTGGTTCGGAAACAAAAAGAGGGAAAGCATCTTCATCTAAATTTATCTGAACTTGTTCGATAATAGTGTTACCATTATCACTACTTGCATGTTTCTTTATTAAAGAACCTTGCTCATACAAATGTAGCGCACCATGCAAGAAAAATACTTCTTGATCAGTGTCATAGCGTTGCCATGTTCGTCCAGCCCTAAAGCCATCATCTGTCTCAAAGTTTAAAGGCTCAAGGCTGTTTTTATTTCTAGCCCAATACATTAATAAATCATAGTTAAGCGTGAACAATCCTTCAAAACAAGATAAGAAAGACCTCGCGGAAGAAAATTGCCTGCCTGATATTTGATGTGGGTATGTTGGGTGAGAATTAGAAATGGCATTGATAAGTGCCGTTTTCAGAGCTTCCTGATGTTCGTTGATTAGATTTATCATTTCGCAATGAGGGTCATAGTGTTTAATTATCCTATTTGCTGATGAAAGTTTATCCATTACTGACTCAAAATCGAATGTATTTAGCTCTTGAAATAATTTTCTTATTAAATCTCCATGAGCACCAAAGTTGGCATTGTCGAGAATATTCCGGTAATTGAATATTTGTGGAGACCAAGCTTGTGAAAAACCATTTCCCATAAGCAGGGAGGGTTTTTCCCCTTCCTGCAAGGAAGCGAGTGCTTGTGCAAAAATTATGCATGAATCATACTCATTTGTTGTATGTAGATGACTTGATTCTATGTTAGCCTTAGAGAATAGAAAAGTGGGCTAATCACAATTTTACTATGAGCAGAGCATATTTACAAATTTACGTACTGCCATAAAAAGGCCCCCATGTCAGAGGGCTAAATTTAACTGTACTTTAGAATAGTGGTTAATGTATAATATAAGCTATTTCATACAAGCACTACTATAATTCTGTGTACATCGCTATAGGTTCTAAAATTAACTCTTTGTCAGCTACATCTAAAAAAGATTTTTCGACATTATAGTTTGCTTCGTTAAGTCCTTTGATCGCACCTCTGAAGTCATTGAATCCAACATCAGGTATAGTCCATTCGTCAGTTTTAAACTGAGTAGTAATACCAAGTATAGTGAATTCTGTAACAGTTTTTCTGGAGTACCTTTTTAAAATAGTTGACACTGGTTGTTTGAGGAATTCCCTCTCAAAGAATCCAGAAATAATATATTCACCCATGTTTTGATTGATTTCTATTTCCGTTCCATAACTGAATTCTAAAATTTCTGCAAGGCTATCATGATACTTCTGATTTGAACATGTACGAATATACGCTAGCTCATCTTCAAGTGATTTTATTTTTGAGCGTATATCAGCTATTTGTTGTTTGTTATTTTTTGTGAGTTCTTTTAGTTTTGAGTATAATTCATTGATCTCTCCAGCATTAGTTATATATGCAAGGTGGTCATTGAATTTGTTAAAATCTTTGGTTAAATTAGTAAGTGCAACCGGGTCTGTTATTAATATTACACCAGTGGATTTAATAAATGGATGATTTTTTATTTTGTTGAAAGATATCTTTTCATTAAATGCGCCTTTTGATAGGGTGGTTATTTTGTCAAGCTCATGTAGCTTATTTTCGAACATAGAATAATGATAGTCATAAGGTTTTACATAATTCTTACGACTATCATTCTCCGTGTTGTTGTTTTCAAAGTTTTTTATGCTATCCTTCTCGGAGAAACTGTATCCTTTTTCAATTAATGATTCAAAAACAACACCTTTAAATAACTGTGCACTGAGTGAATACATTTTCTCATAATCGAGATAAATTATATTTTTAATAGAATTGTTATTATTTTCAGAACTCATTCTAAATCTCCTTTGTTTTATCTTTGTATTGATTCTTCTTTATTTCTAATCGTTTTTGGTAATCATCAAGCTCTTTTTTAGTTTTCCTGATATTGTAAACGCTATAAATAATAGCTATCAAAGAGACTAGTACTGATACCCAATTGAGATATGTGAAAAATTTCTCCATGTCTACATCTCCTCCATTGACAATTGTTCATTGCTTTGAAGTTTATGATGTGCGGTAAAACTCAAAAGTGTTGATGATAAACAAATAATAAACAATACAAGTATGCTACTGTTGAGATTCATTATTTCTGGATTTTCTTCAGAAATAATGGATAAGGCATAGTATAGTCCAGAAAAAAGAATCAAGACGGTAGTAATGCTAAAACAAACAGTCTTAAATTTTTTGTGCTCATCATTCAATATTTCTGCTGCCCCTACAGTCGAGACTTGCATTACTAATGAAAATGCTACTAAATCAGAGATTGTTAATATGTGCGGGCTGATGTTAGTGGTAAAACCTAAAAGGAATCTTACCATGAATGGTACGATTGCAATGACAAAGGTATAGAAAAACCAGCGAAGCTTTGTTTCACTCATTTTTTGACCTCAGTAATAATAACTCTCACGAAGCTAATGAATGTAATATCATTCTTGTTATACACAAAGGTACTATCTTGATACCGCACTTGTATTTTTGAATTTGATAAAAGAACAATGTCTCGCAATGTTTTTTGCCCATCAATATCTATAAGCCATTTTCCATCTTCAACATGATTGAAATTCGAATCGCAGATATATGATCGTTTCTCATCTACTACGATATATAGTGAGTCTTCCTTGATAGAAATATAATTTTTATCCCAGACGCACTCACCATCCTCCTTAAGATTTCCTTGAGTAAGACAAAATTTTTGAAGCTTGAAAACTTCATTTGTTGATTTATGAACAGATTCGCCAATACCGGATACTAACCAATCTAGAGGCACACCTGTTTCCAAAGCACATTGGATGATCCAATCTGCAGGAAATGTATTACGCATATATCTATTCGCTAGCGTGCTTTTAGATACGCCCAAGTGGTCTGCCAAGGCCTGCCGAGTTGTAAAGCCATATGCCTCAACTAAACGTTCAATAGCCGCCTTTCCTCCTTGATTGAGATTAGTTATGTTCTCAATTGGGTACTTTGTGTTGTTAGAACATCGATTGCTCGGAGATATACCTTGTGTTGGAGTTGAGTCTGCGGGGAGATACACGGGTGCATTTATGTCAACACCTGACGATAACCATTCAATTGAAACGCCAGTCTCAATTCCACAAATAACAACCCAATCAGCAGGAAATGTATCCCGTGCATACCTGTTGGCCATTGTGCTCTGCGGAATACCCAGATGATTACATAGTGCTTTTCGCGAAGTGAAATCGTAGGCGGCAAGTATGCGTTCTATGACTTGCTGTCCCCCACAGTTTTGTATGATGGATGATTTTAGATTGCCGCTAATGTGGCGAAATGTGTTTTTTTGAGTTGATATAACCAAATTGCGATCCTATTATCCGAATTGTGAAGTTTTTGGTCACTATTTAACCAGAATAATCACAAGCCAACGGGAGATTGTTGCATCATGACCCCTTACATTTCAATCACTCTTAACACGCCTCACATCACAATTGAGCGTTAATAGAGAAACAACTGGTCTTTCAATCGATACCATCAGCGATATGGATGGAAAGGCCTGCCGCTTTTTTCAAAAGGGAAATTTACCGTTGATGAGATAGAGCATAGCGGCAGCTCGGACCGACTGACAATCCGTGCCCGCAGCGCTGATTTCAGGGAGACGCTAAATGTACGGCGTGAAAAGTCCTGGCACAAAACGACAGTGGGTGAGGTGGTGAAGAAGATTGCCACTCGGCACAGCCTGAAGGTTGCCATCGGCAATGATGTAGCGGGCAGGCTGTAAATCACCTAGAGCAGACCAACGAGAGCGACGCCAGCTTTTTGATGAAGCTGGCGGGACGGTGCGATTGCCTCAGTGAAGGACCGTAATTTGCTGTTTATCCGGCAGGGGCAGGGGAAAACGGCCAGCGGTAAAGCGCTGCCGGTCATCACTATTACCCGCCGGGACGGTGGCAGTCATCGCTTCAGCCAGGCGGACAGGGGAGCGTACACTGGGGTAATTGCTCACTTGTTGCATACGCGCGAACTGGAGAAAAAAGAAACCACCAAAGTGAAGCGCCGCCGGAAGACGACAAAACCAAAAGAGCCGGAAGCAAAGCAAGAAGATTACCTGAGCGGGACGGATGAGAACGTCCTGGTTCTGAACCGGACCTATGCCAAGCGCGCTAATGCGGAACGCGCAGCAAAAATGAACTGGAAGCGGCTGCAGTGTGGTGTGGCGTCATTTTCCCTGCAGCTGGCAGAAGGCCGCGCGGATCTCTATACGGAAATGCCCGTGAAGGTCATCGGCTTTAAACAACCCATTGATGATGTCAGCTGGACCATCACCACGTTAACGCACACGGTAAACCCGGATAGCGGATTTACAACCAGCATCGAGCTGGAAGTGAAAATTGATGATTTAGTAATGGACTGAGGTTTTCATAAGAGAACTTAAAGTTCACGAAATGAAATAATGTTGTATCATTATTGCGATTTCAGCAAAAAAGGCGGGGATGTAAAATGATGATTTGCCCAGTATGTGGAAGTGCAGCCCATACTCGCAGCAGTTTCCAGGTCTCTTCAATGACCAAAGAACGTTACCACCAGTGCCAGAATATCAACTGCAGCAATACGTTCGTAACGCATGAGACTTTTGTTCGCTCAATTTCTACACCTAAAGAGGCCCATCCTGTGCAGCCTCATCTCACAAATTCAGGCCAGGCTGCGCTGGCTCTTTGAGGCTGTCGCCACTTTGTCGCCATGACTTAAAAAGAGGGTTTGTAACTCAATGATTTTAAAGGCCGTAAAATTCAGGCAACAAAAAACCCATCAACCTTGAACCTAAGTGGCGGGGTTGATGGGCTCCACAAAATGGGGACATCAAAGAAAAGCAGTGGCACTACTTATGACTGATGCCAGCAAAAAAAGTTCTGCGTATGCGCGTTTTTTTTCTTAAAAAATTCACTGTAGTCCCGGCCAGATGATGACAATCAGCGTACCTGCCAGGGTTAACAATACGTTAGCGATGGCGTAGGTCCCCGCGTATCCCAGCGCCGGGATATTGCTGCGGGCTGTATCGCTGATAATTTCCATCGCCGGCGCGCAGGTACGGGCGCCCATCATGGCGCCGAAGAGCATCGCGCGGTTCATGCGCAGGATGTACGCGCCGAACAGGAAGCAGATAACCACCGGTACCAGGCTGACGATCAGGCCCGCCGCCAGCATCTGACCGCCGACGGCGCCGAGGCCGTTGTTAATCCCGGCGCCCGCGCTGAGCCCCACGCCGGCCATAAATACCATCAGGCCGAACTCTTTCACCATATTCAGCGCGCCCTGCGGGATGTAGCCGAACGTCGGATGGTTGGCGCGCAGGAAGCCGAGCATAATGCCGGCAAACAGCAGACCGGCGGCGTTACCGATGCCGAAGCTGAACGAACTGAACTGGAAGGTGATCATGCCGATCATCAGGCCAACGATAAAGAAGGCGCAGAAGGCGAGCAGGTCGGTCACCTGGCTGTGAATGGAGATGAAGCCGATACGATCGGCGACGGTTTTAACGCGACGCGCGTCGCCGCTGACCTGCAGCACATCGCCCTTGTTGAGCACCACGTTATCGTCGATAGGCATTTCGATCTGGCTGCGAATGACGCGGTTTAAGAAGCAGCCGTGGTCGGTCAGCTTCAGCTGCGCCAGGCGACGGCCGACGGCATTGTGGTTTTTGACCACGATCTCTTCGGTGACGATTCGCATATCGAGCAGATCGCGGTCGAAGACCTCTTTGCCGTTACGGAAGCTTGGGTCGAGGCGGGCATGGGCATCCGGGTAACCCACCAGGGCGATATCATCGCCCATCTGCAGCACCGCATCGCCGTCCGGGTTCGCGAGAATGCCGTTGCGGCGGATGCGCTCAATGTAGCAGCCGGTCTGGCGGTAAATACCCAGCTCGCGCAGATTTTTACCATCAGCCCACGCCACCAGCTCCGGACCGACGCGGTAGGCACGGATCACCGGTAAATAGACCTTACGCCGGGAGTCGGTATCGAGACCGCGCTCGCGGGCGATTTGCTGGGCGCTGGTCTGCAAATCCTGATGCTGCAGCTTCGGCATATAGCGGGCGCCGACGATCAGGCTGACCAGGCCAATCAGATAGGTCAGCGCATAGCCGAGGCTCAGATGATCGAGCGAAAGGGCGAGCTGATCGCTGGGCATGCCGAAGTGGCGAAGCGTATCCCCGGCGCCGACCAGCACGGGAGTGGACGTCATCGCGCCGGCGAGCATCCCGGCCGTCAGGCCGATATCCCAGCCGAAGAGCTTACCCAGTCCCATGGCGATCAGCATTGCGCTGCCGACCATTACCAGCGCGAGCATCAGGTAATTTTTCCCATCGCGAAAAAAAATAGAAAAAAAGTTGGGTCCCGCTTCTACGCCGACGCAAAAAATAAACAGCATAAAGCCGAGATTGAGGGCGTCAGTGTTAATACTGAAATGCTGCTGCCCTAATAATAGGGAAACCACTAAAACGCCAATGGAATTACCAAGTTGTACCGACCCGAGACGCAGTTTCCCGAGGCAGAGTCCCAGTGCAAGTACAACGAACAATAACAGGATGTAATTCCCGTTTAACAAATCTGCGACGTTTATATTCACGAAAGCCAACTTCTCATTTACTAGTAAGTTGTTGAAGGAAATGGTTATTTGGTCTAAGGTTGGTCCAGTGTTCGCGTTGTCCCGAACGCTATTCTGGCATCCCGTTATAACCAGCAAAATATAGTCGATAGTTTAATCTTTCCTGGGGGCTGCGGCTAGCAACAATCGTTATTACCTTGACGGGATCTTTTATTGGCATGGATTGCCAGAATCTTTATCTGACTGGGCGAAGTGGAAGTTGGTTAGAGGCAAAATCAGGAGGATGTCGTGAAATCTGAGCGTGCTTGGGCCGGTATTATCTGTGGGTTCTTTCTATTTATCGTGGTTTGCTTATCGCTGCTGTTACATATGAAAGGCGCCTTTCGGGCTACCGGTAACCCTGAGCTCGGGCTGCTGTTCTTTTTGCTACCCGGTGCGGCGGCAAGCTGCCTCTCCCCGGGTCAGCGGGTGCTGCGTCCGCTTATCGGCGCTATGCTGGCTGCGCCTATTTGTCTGGTCGTCATGCGGTTATTCTTCGTCACTCAACGATCTTTCTGGCAGGAACTGGCGTGGCTATTTAGCGCGGTGTTCTGGTGCGCGCTGGGCGCGCTGTGCTTTTTATTTATTTGCGCCTGGCTTGATACCAGACGCAAGCCCTCGTCAGAGGAGTGAGTCGTCTCAGGCAAACAGACCGAGATTCTCTTTCGCCCAGGCTTCAAAGTCGGTGCAGCCGCCAATGTGCTTCTGATCGACAAAAATCTGCGGTACGGTTTCAACCGGTTTACCCACGGTTTTCTCCAGATCGGCTTTGCTGATGCCTTCAGCGTGGATATCAATGTAGCGATAGTTAAAATCATCGCGCTCGTTGCTCAGTTTTTCCGCCAGTTCTTTGGCGCGAACGCAATATGGGCAACCTGGACGACCAAAAATTACCGTAAACATACTCTCTCTCCTTAAACCTCAGCCGGATGGCGAATGGGGCGTATCATGCCGCGTTATGGCGACGAGGAAAAGAAGGTTCTGCCTTTTGCTTTGATGGCTTAAGGCTATGTTTGTTAAATATTCTGCTGATGAAACCGCTATACTCCCTCTGATACGCGACTTTTTTACCCGGTTGCGTGATTGCTTTGGACCGGAGGAGCGTTATGCGATCGCCCGCAGCATTACCCAAAAGCGTTCTGGTAGTTGAGTTTATCGGCATGGTGCTGTTGACCCTGGCCTGGCTCTCGCTTAATCAGTACGTCAGCCTGCCTGCGCCGTTCTCCAGCCCGACAGCGGCGCTGCTGATGATCTTCGCGGGGATCCTGCTGATGCTTCCGGCCGCCGTGGCGTTAATCTGGCGTGTGGCGAAAGTTGTTGCCCCGCAGTTGACGCAAACGAAAAATTCCCCTTCATCATTGCCTGACAGAGAAAAACGAGATGACGCCGACCATTGAGCTGCTGCGTAGCCACCGTTCTATTCGCCATTTTACCGACGCGCCGATCAGCGAAGAACAGCGCGCCGCAATTATCGCCAGCGCGCAGGGAGCCTCCAGCTCCAGTTTTTTACAATGTACCTCAATTATTCGCGTTACCGACCCGGAAATACGTCAACAGCTGGTGCCGCTGAGCGGCGGACAGCAGCACGTGGCGCAGGCTGCGGAATTCTGGGTATTCTGCCCTGATTTTAACCGCAATCTGCAAATCTGCCCGGACGCTCAGCTGGGGCTCGCCGAACAGCTCCTGCTGGGCTGCGTCGACACCGCGATTATGGCGCAGAATGCGCTGGTGGCGGCGGAATCTCTTGGCCTGGGCGGCGTCTATATCGGCGGGCTGCGTAACAATATTGATGCGGTGACCCAGCTGCTGAAGCTCCCACAGCACGTAATGCCGCTGTTTGGCCTGTGCCTTGGCTGGCCTGACGATAATCCGGAAGTGAAACCGCGCATGCCGTCGGCGATGCTGGTTCATGAAAATCACTATCAGCCGCTGGATGAGACGGTCCTTGCTGAATATGACGAGCAGTTGGCGCACTATTATCTCTCTCGCGGCAGCAACACGCGTCGCGATACCTGGAGCGACCATATCCGCCGGACTATCGTCAAAGAAAGCCGGCCATTTATTCTGGAATATCTGCATAAGCAGGGATGGGCTACGCGCTGATTGCGTGTAAACTGCACCCGGTCTGACGCAAGGAAATTCCGCAGGTCAGCGCTAATTTAAAACGTTGTTTGCTACTCAGAGGCCCGCCAGAGCGGGTCTTTTCGCAGAGGTGCAGGGTGAAAATTGCCATATTATCCCGGGATGGAACGCTTTATTCATGTCGACGCCTGCGCGAAGCCGCGCAAAAACGCGGTCATCAGGTGGAAATCCTCGATCCGCTTTCCTGCTATATGAACGTCAGCCCGGTGGCCTCGTCAATTCACTATAAAGGCCGCCAGCTCCCGCATTTTGACGCCGTGATCCCGCGTATCGGCACGGCGATCACCTACTACGGCACCGCGGCGCTGCGTCAGTTTGAGCTGCTCGGCAGCTATCCGCTGAATGAATCGGTAGCCATCACGCGCGCCCGCGACAAGCTGCGTTCGCTCCAGCTGCTGGCGCGCCAGGGCATCGACCTGCCGCTCACCGGTATTGCCCACTCGCCGGACGACACCAGCGATCTGATCGCCATGGTTGGCGGCGCGCCGCTGGTGGTCAAGCTGGTGGAGGGGACGCAGGGGATCGGCGTTGTGCTGGCCGAAACGCGCCAGGCGGCAGAGAGCGTCATTGACGCTTTTCGCGGCCTGAATGCGCATATTCTGGTTCAGGAGTATATCGCCGAGGCGAAAGGCCGGGACGTGCGCTGCCTCGTGGTGGGTAATGAAGTGGTCGCGGCGATTGAGCGGCGGGCCAAGGAGGGCGATTTTCGCTCCAACCTGCATCGCGGCGGCGTAGCCTCGGTGGCGCTTATCAGCGAGCAGGAGCGTGAAATGGCCATTAAGGCGGCGCAAACGCTCGGGCTGGACGTGGCGGGCGTGGATATACTGCGCGCCACGCGCGGACCGCTGGTGATGGAAGTGAACGCTTCTCCGGGGCTGGAGGGGGTTGAAACCACCACCGGCGTCGATATTGCCGGCAAGATGATCGCCTGGATTGAACGACAAGCGACGCCCGGATTTTGTCTGAAAATGGGGGGATAGCTGCCTTTCGCGACACCGTAATGGAATACGGCGCTTTTTTTGCGTAAGCTATGGCGTCGCATTTTTCACAGTAAGAGGTCACAGGTCATATGGATTCACTGGTCGTTCCGGGTCTTGATACGTTACGTCAATGGCTCGACGAATTGGGCATCAGCTTTTTTGAGTGTGATTCCTGCCAGGCACTGCACCTGCCGCATATGCAAAATTTCGAAGGCATTTTTGATGCCAAACTTGACCTGGTTGATAACGTGGTGCTTTTCTCCGCGCTGGCTGAGGTGAAACCCTCCGCGCTCCTGCCGCTTTCCGCCGATCTTTCTGCGATTAACGCCAGCTCGTTGACGGTGAAAGCTTTCCTCGATATTCAGGATGATAATCTGCCGAAACTGGTGGTTTGCCAGGCGTTGACCGTCGGCGTCGGTGTGACGATCGATCAGTTTGCATGGTTTTTCCGCCAGAGCGAAGAACAGATATCGATGGTCATCCTTGAAGCCAGTGCTAACCAGGTGCTGTATAAGTCTGAGGAAGAAGAGCCGATAGCTGAGAATATTCAGTACCATTTTCTTCACTGAGGCTGGCGAAAAATAGCGCAGTCACTGCCATGGTGGCTGCGTATTACCCGCGATTATTCTGTTGTTAACCTTCCTGTAAAGAATTTTTCACCGCCATTCCGCCGTTTTCGGCTTATCACATAGACCCTTATTGCATAAAAAATTGATAAAAGCCGTTTTTTCTCCTGGGCTATAGCCTCTTATTCTGGCTACAGTTATTCTGACGCTGCTTCCAGTTGCGGGCAACCATTCCGGGAGAGGTCCTCTCTCCTTTTCTTAGGCATTGAAAAAATATGCATGATTATTGCATGCGAACAAGTGCGTATATTCAGCCCGCTTGTTAACGGGCATTGAGAAGGAATAAGAGATATGACCGCCTTTGGTAAAAAATGGTTAACAGGTCTGGTTACGGGTGCGCTGATGGCCGTCTCTGCCGGTTCGCTCGCAGCCGAACAAAAAAACCTGCATGTATATAACTGGTCTGATTATATTGCCCCGGATACGGTGGCGAATTTTGAAAAAGAGACCGGTATTAAAGTGGTGTATGACGTTTTTGACTCCAATGAAGTGCTGGAGGGTAAGCTTATGGCGGGCAGCACCGGATTTGACCTGGTGGTGCCGTCGGCCAGCTTCCTCGAGCGCCAGCTGGCGGCAGGGGTGTTCCAGCCGCTGGATAAGAGCAAGCTCCCCAACTGGAAAAATCTCGATCCGGAAGTGCTGAAACTGGTCGCGAAGCACGACCCGGACAATAAATACGCGATTCCCTACCTGTGGGCGACAACCGGCATAGGCTATAACATCGATAAAGTGAAAGCCGTGCTGGGCAAAGATGCGCCGCTGGACAGCTGGGATCTGGTGATGAAACCGGAAAATCTGGAGAAACTGAAAAGCTGCGGCGTCTCCTTCCTTGATGCCCCGGAAGAGATTTTCGCCACCGTGCTGAACTACCTCGGCAAAGATCCTAATAGCACCAAAGCCGATGACTACACTGGCCCGGCAACCGACCTGCTGCTGAAGCTGCGTCCGAATATTCGCTACTTCCACTCTTCGCAGTACATCAACGACCTGGCGAACGGCGATATCTGCGTCGCGATCGGCTGGGCGGGCGACGTATGGCAGGCGGCTAACCGGGCGAAAGAAGCGAAGAACGGGGTCAACGTTTCCTACTTTATCCCGAAAGAGGGCGCGCTGGCGTTCTTTGACGTCTTCGCTATGCCGGCAGATGCGAAAAACAAAGAAGAGGCTTATCAATTCCTGAACTATCTGATGCGTCCGGACGTTATCGCGCATATTAGCGATCATGTCTATTACGCTAACGGCAACAAAGCATCTACGCCGCTGGTCAGCGAAGCGATCCGCAGCAATCCGGCCATCTACCCGCCGGCTGACGTCTTCGCCAAGCTGTTCACCCTGAAAGTCCAGGATCCGAAAATCGATCGCGTGCGTACTCGCGCATGGACGAAGGTGAAAAGCGGTAAGTAATTCTCCGTGAGTTGTAGGCCGGATAAGCGTCGCGCTGCCGGCAACAGGCGCACCGTTATGGTGCGCCTGCACCATGATTTGATTTCTGCCGGAGAACACCCCGTGAATGATGTAATTCCTCGCCCGCAGGCGAAAACCCCCAAAGCGCTGACCCCGCTGCTCGAAATCCGTAATTTAACGAAGTCCTTCGATGGCCAGCACGCCGTCGATGATGTCAATCTCACCATTTATAAAGGCGAAATTTTTGCCCTGCTGGGCGCATCCGGCTGCGGCAAGTCAACCCTGCTGCGCATGCTGGCGGGATTCGAACAGCCTACCGCCGGGCAGATTGTCCTGGATGGCGTCGATCTGGCGCGGGTGCCGCCGTATCAGCGGCCGATTAACATGATGTTTCAGTCCTATGCGCTCTTTCCCCATATGACGGTGGAGCAGAACATCGCCTTTGGCCTCAAGCAGGACAAATTGCCTAAGGCTGAAATCACCAGTCGGGTGCAGGAGATGCTGGCGCTGGTGCATATGCAGGAGTTCGCAAAGCGTAAACCGCATCAGCTCTCCGGCGGTCAGCGTCAACGCGTGGCGCTGGCCCGCAGCCTGGCGAAAAGACCGAAACTGCTGCTGCTTGACGAGCCGATGGGCGCGCTGGATAAGAAGCTGCGCGACAGGATGCAGCTGGAAGTGGTCGATATTCTTGAGCGCGTCGGCGTCACCTGCGTGATGGTGACCCACGATCAGGAAGAGGCGATGACCATGGCGGGGCGTATCGCCATTATGAACCGCGGCAAGTTCGTACAGATCGGCGAGCCGGAGGAAATTTACGAGCACCCAACTACCCGCTACAGCGCGGAGTTTATCGGCTCGGTTAACGTCTTTGAAGGGCTGGTAAAAGAGCGCCAGGAAGATGGCCTGGTGCTGGATTCCCCGGGCCTGACGCATCCGCTGAAGGTCGATCCCGATGCCTCCGTCGTCGATAACGTCCCGGTGTGGGTGGCTCTGCGCCCGGAAAAAATTATGCTCTGCGAGGACCCACCGGCGGATGGCTATAACTTCGCGGTAGGTGAGGTTATCTATATTGCCTATCTCGGTGACCTGTCTATCTACCATGTGCGCCTGAAAAGCGGGCAGATGCTCAGCGCTCAGCTGCAGAACGAGCACCGTTACCGCAAAGGTGCGCCAACCTGGGGCGATGAAGTCCGTTTATGCTGGGACGCCGATAGCTGCGTCGTGCTGACGGTGTGAGGAGAGGGCAATGAGTACATTAGAACCCCCGTCAGGCGTAAACAAACCGGGCGGTTTCGCGCTGTGGCTGGCGCGGCTGCAGATGGCCCACGGGCGCAAGCTGGTGATTGCGCTGCCTTACATATGGCTGATCCTGCTGTTCCTGCTGCCATTTCTGATCGTCTTTAAAATCAGCCTGGCGGAGATGGCGCGGGCGATCCCGCCCTACACCGAGCTGCTGGAGTGGGCCGACGGCCAGCTAACGTTAACGCTGAATCTCGGTAATTTCCTGCAGCTTACCGACGATCCTCTCTATTTTGAGGCGTATCTGCAGTCGCTCCAGGTGGCAGGGATCTCGACGTTCTGCTGTCTGCTGCTGGGTTATCCGCTGGCGTGGGCGGTGGCGCACAGTAAGCCATCGACCCGGAATATCCTGCTGCTGCTGGTCATTCTGCCGTCATGGACGTCGTTTCTGATCCGCGTCTATGCCTGGATGGGGCTGCTGAAAAGCAACGGCGTGCTGAACAACTTCCTGCTGTGGCTGGGGGTTATCGACCAGCCTCTGGAGATCCTGCACACCAACCTGGCGGTCTATATCGGTATTGTTTACGCCTATCTGCCGTTTATGGTGCTACCGATTTATACCGCCCTCACGCGCATCGATTACTCGCTGGTTGAGGCGTCGCTGGATCTGGGCGCCCGGCCGCTGAAGACCTTCTTCCAGGTGATCGTCCCGCTCACCAAAGGCGGGATTATTGCCGGGTCGATGCTGGTGTTTATTCCGGCGGTAGGGGAGTTCGTTATCCCGGAACTGCTGGGCGGCCCGGACAGTATTATGATTGGCCGCGTGCTGTGGCAGGAGTTCTTTAACAACCGCGACTGGCCGGTGGCTTCGGCGGTAGCGATCGTGATGCTGCTGTTGCTGATCGTACCGATCATGTGGTTCCACAAGCATCAGCAAAAACAGGTGGGGGAACACGGATGAATAATTTACCGGTAGTCCGTTCGCCGTGGCGAATCGTCATTTTGCTGCTTGGCTTTACCTTTCTGTATGCGCCGATGCTGATGCTGGTAATTTACTCGTTCAACAGCTCAAAGCTGGTGACGGTATGGGCCGGGTGGTCGACGCGCTGGTATCGCGAGCTGTTTCATGACGATGCGATGATGAGCGCGGTAGGCTTAAGCCTGACCATTGCCGCCTGCGCCGCGACGGCGGCGGCGATCCTCGGTACCATTGCCGCAGTGGTGATGGTGCGTTTTGGCCGCTTCCGCGGTTCAAACGGCTTTGCTTTTATGATCACCGCGCCGCTGGTGATGCCCGATGTGATTACCGGCCTGTCGCTGCTGCTGCTGTTTGTCGCGCTGGGGCATTCAATTGGCTGGCCGTCGGATCGCGGCATGCTGACCATCTGGCTGGCGCACGTGACCTTCTGTACCGCGTACGTCGCGGTGGTCATTTCATCGCGCCTGCGTGAGCTGGACCACTCTATTGAAGAGGCGGCGATGGATCTGGGCGCCGCGCCGCTGAAGGTCTTTTTCGTCATTACGCTGCCGATGATTATGCCGGCGGTGGTCTCCGGTTGGCTGCTGGCCTTTACGTTGTCGCTCGACGACCTGGTTATTGCCAGCTTTGTTTCCGGGCCGGGGGCGACGACGCTGCCGATGCTGGTCTTCTCCAGCGTGCGCATGGGGGTTAACCCGGAGATTAATGCCCTGGCAACGTTAATCCTCGGCGTGGTCGGCATTGTTGGTTTTATCGCCTGGTATTTGATGGCCCGCGCGGAAAAGCAGCGGGTGCGCGATATCCAGCGTGCAAGAAGCGGCTGAACCACCTAAAATCTGCAATAGAGTTAACATCGGCGCCGCATTTGTGGCGCCGTTTTCATGGAAGACTTTACGTTGGGATTGTTTACTAAAACGCGTTCGTCTCATGCTCGTCTTAACGTTCCTGCGCTGGTGCAGGTGGCGGCCTTCGCCATTATTTTAATCCGCGGCCTGGATTTGCTGATGATCCTCAACCAGCTTGGCGTTCAGGGAATCGCGGATTTTGTCCATCGCAGCGTGCAGACGTGGGCGCTCACCCTGGTGTTTCTCTCAAGTCTGGTGCTGGTATTTATTGAAATCTGGTGCGCGTTTTCGCTGGTAAAAGGGCGCAACTGGGCGCGTTGGCTGTTCTTGTTGACGCAGATTATTGTGATTGGCTACCTGTGGGCCGCTTCTTTGGGCTACGGTTATCCTGAGCTGTTTAGTATTGCCGGGGAATCGAAGCGCGAAATCTTTCGCTCCCTGGTGCTGCAAAAACTACCGGATCTGCTGGTGCTGGCGATGCTGTTTGTGCCGGCCCCGTGCCGACGCTTTTTCCGTTTACAGTAACGGTGATACAATCCCCGCCCCTGTTTTTTTGAAGGTCTTGTTATGCACTGCGCACTCTATGACGCGGGCCGCTGTCGCTCCTGCCAGTGGCTGGAACTGCCGGTATCGCAACAGCTCGCCGATAAAATGGCCGATTTGCGCACGCTTCTCGCCGATGCGCCCGTCGCTGACTGGTGCGCGCCGGTTTGCGGCCCGGAAAGCGGGTTTCGCAACAAAGCGAAAATGGTGGTCAGCGGTAGCGTAGAGCGCCCGCTGCTCGGAATGCTGCACCGTGATGGCGCCCCGGAAGACCTCACCGATTGCCCGCTCTATCCGCCAGGCTTCGCCCCCGTCTTCGCTGCGCTCAAGCCGTTTATCGCCCGCGCCGGACTCACGCCCTATAACGTTGCCCGCAGGCGCGGAGAGCTGAAGTACATTCTGCTGACCGAAAGCCGGCTCGACGGCGGGATGATGCTGCGCTTTGTTCTGCGTTCGGAGACCAAGCTGGCCCAGCTGCGCGCCGCGCTGCCGGCGCTCCAGGCGCAGCTGCCGAAGCTGAAAGTGATTACCGCCAATATTCAGCCGGTGCATATGGCCATCATGGAAGGAGAGCGGGAAATTTTCCTCACCGACCAGCAGGCGCTGGCGGAAAACTTTAACGGCGTGCCGCTCTGGATCCGCCCGCAAAGCTTCTTTCAGACCAACCCGGCGGTGGCCAGCCGGCTGTATGCCACCGCTCGCGACTGGGTGCGCCAGCTACCGGTTAATCATATGTGGGATCTCTTTTGCGGCGTTGGCGGCTTTGGTCTGCACTGCGCCACGCCGGAGATGCGCCTGACCGGGATTGAGATCGCCGCTGAGGCCATCGCCTGCGCCAGACAATCGGCGGCGCAGCTCGGCCTGCAGAATCTGCATTTCCAGGCGCTCGATTCTACGCAGTTTGCTACCGGCGAAGGCGAAATTCCCGATCTGGTACTGGTGAATCCGCCGCGTCGCGGTATCGGCGACGGCCTGTGCGCCTATTTAAGCCGTATGGAGCCGGAGTTTATTATCTACTCCAGCTGCAACGCCCGAACGATGGCGAAAGATATCGCTCGCCTGGCCGGTTATCGTATTGAGCGCGTCCAGCTGTTCGATATGTTCCCCCATACCGCCCATTATGAGGTGCTGACCCTGCTGGTTCGCGAAGTATAAACAAAATGTGAACTCTTCAGGCGGCGAAGATCGGGTAAGCTTGGCTAATCAGAACGTAAGAATAGCGGAGTGCTGCCGGTGGCAAAAAAAATTCTGTTGGTTGAAGATGATGAAGATATCGCTGCGCTGCTGCGCCTGAATCTGCTCGATGAGGGATATCAGATTGTTCACGTAGCGGACGGGGCGCAGGCCCTGCGGCAGCTGGAAAAGGATCTCTGGGATGCGGTGATCCTCGACCTGATGCTGCCGGGCGTTGACGGTCTGGAAATTTGTCGGCGTATTCGTCAGCAAACCCGCTATTTGCCGGTGATTATTATCAGCGCCCGCGCCAGCGAAACCCAGCGGGTGCAGGGCCTTGAAATGGGGGCGGATGATTATCTGGCCAAACCCTTTTCGATTCTCGAACTGACCGCCCGGGTCAAAGCGGTGTTTCGTCGCCAGGAGGCGATGGGGCAAAATTTGTTAATGGATGCCGGGCGTATCAATAGCCACGGCTTGAGCATCGATCCTCTATCCCGCGACGTTAAGCTGCGCGGCGAGATGGTGGATCTCACCCCGCGCGAGTTCGATCTTTTATACTATTTTGCTCGTCACCCCGGGGAGGTCTTTTCCCGTCTTGAGCTGCTCGATCGGGTGTGGGGCTATCAGCACGACGGCTATGAGCATACGGTCAATACCCATATCAACCGTCTGCGCACCAAAATTGAGCGTGACCCGGCGGAGCCGGACATCATTTTGACCGTCTGGGGTAAAGGCTATAAATTTGCCGTGGAGCGCAAAGAGGCGCAGCCATGATCCGCCGTCTCAGCCTCAGCCAGCGCCTGGCGCTGGTGTTTACCTCGTTACTGCTGCTTTGTGCGTTAGCCGTTTGCCTGATCCAGCTCTACAGCAGCGCGCAGTACGGCAACGTGATGGTCCAGCGTCTTTCCGCCGGGCTGGCGCAGCAAATCGCCGCTCGCGAGCCGCTGCTGGACGCTCAGGGGCAGGTTGACCGCCGGATGCTGAAACCGCTTTTCGACCGGCTGATGACCTTCAACCCCAGCGTGGAACTGTATCTGCTTTCGCCCGACGGCGAGCTGCTGGCCGACGCCGCGCCGCCCGGTCATATCAAACGCCAGCGCATCGATCTGGCGCCGGTGCAAACGTTCCTTTCCGGCGGCGCGTGGCCGGTATACGGCGATGATCCGCGCAGCCTTGATAAACAAAAAGTATTTAGCGTGGCGCCGCTGCGCCAGGACGGTCAGCTGCGCGGCTATCTCTATATCATTCTGCAGGGCGAAACCTTTAATGAACTGGCGGCAAGCGCCTGGCTGAAAACACTGTCCAGCCTGCTGCTGTGGACTCTGCTGCTGGTGGCCGCTCTCGGCCTGCTGGCGGGACTGCTCGCCTGGCGGTGGGTCACGCGCCCGGTGCGTCAGCTCACCGCGCTGGTGGCTACGAATGAGCAGGACAGCATCCATGCGATTAAGGCGCTGGCGGCGCAAACCCCGGAGGCGAATCCGGGAAACGAAGTCGCCGTACTGCATAACCGCTTTATTGAACTGGCCCGCCAGATTGCCGGGCAGTGGGATCGTCTGGCCGATAGCGACCGTCAGCGGCGAGAGTTCGTTGCCAATATCTCCCATGATTTACGCACGCCGCTCACCTCCTTGCTGGGATATCTGGAAACGTTAAGCCTGAAGGCCGATCGCCTGACGATGGAAGAGAACAAGCAGTATTTGAATATCGCGCTGCGCCAGGGCAATAAAGTGCGCCATCTTTCTCAGCAGCTGTTTGAGCTGGCCCGCCTGGAGCACGGTGGGATTAAGCCGCAGCCGGAAACGTTCGTGCTGGCCGAGCTGGTGCAGGATGTGGCGCAAAAATTCGATCTGCCCGTCGCGACGCGCAATATCGGTTTGCAGCTGGAGCTGGCTGCCGGATTACCGCCGGTCACCGCCGATCTCTCAATGATTGAACGGGTGTTGACCAATTTGCTCGATAACGCCATTCGTCATACGCCGGAGGGGGGGGTTATTCGCCTGGCGGCTCGGCGGGCAGGGCCAGAGATTATCGTCGAGGTGGCCGATAGCGGGCCGGGCATCGCCGGCGAGCTGCGGGCAACCTTGTTTGAACGACCTTCGGTGCTGGAACCTGGCGCGCAAAGCGCATCGAGAGGAGGGTTGGGATTAATGATTGTCCGGCGGATGCTGCAGCTGCACGGCGGCGATATTCGCCTGCTTGAAGCGCCGGCAGGAGCCTGTTTCCAGTTTACCCTGCCGGTTTAAGGTGGCGGATTGGCCGCTCGGGATACAGGTTTAGCGCTGTCTGCTCAACGGTAGCCCGGACAGGCGCGTCAAGCGCCGCCTCCGGGAGGGTTTACTCCGGGAACCACTGCTTGCTGATTTTATCGTAGGTACCGTCAGCTTTAATCGCCTTCAGCGCGGCGTTCAGTTTTTCCAGCAGCGCTTTGTTATCCGGGCGTACCGCAATGCCGAGGCCGGTACCGAAGTACTGCGCGTCGGTGACCTTCGGCGTTGCCGCGCCCAGCTGCGGGTTGGTTTTCAGCCACTCGTTGACCACGGCGGTATCGCCAAACACCCCATCAATACGGCCATTTTTCAGGTCGATGAACGCATTCTGGTAGCTATCGTAAGCCACGGTTTTCACTTCCGGATGTTTATCCTGGAGGTATTTCTGGTGCGTGGTGCCGTTTTCCATCCCGATGCGCTTGCCTTTCAGATCGGCGAAAGAGTGGAAAGCATCTTTCTTCGAGATAACCAGCGCGGAGTTAGCGTAGTACGGGTCGGTAAACGCCACCTGCTTGCTGCGCTCCGGGGTAATGTCCATGCCGGAGATGACCGCATCATATTTCTTGAATTTGAGCGCCGGGATCAGGCTGTCGAAGGCATGGTTGGTAAAAGTACACTCGGCCTGCATCTGTTTGCACAGCGCGTTGGCCAGGTCGATGTCGAAACCGGCGATTTGGTTATTGGCGTCCATCGATTCAAACGGTGGGTAAGTTGCAGAAACGCCAAAGCTGATTTTTTCTGCGGCAGCGGCGCCAAAGGCGAAAGAACTAAGCAGTGCGGCCAGAACTAACTTTTTCATCGTGGAACTCCCGTCGGTCAATCTTATGTTGTTGTGCCGTGTCAGCGGCTGGCAGTAACAATGCCACTAAATGAATTTATATTCAATAAATATGTATATTTATTTTGGTTGGAATAAAAAAAGACGGGTAATTCAGTGAACTACCCGTCTTGATTTGGCTGGATATGCGTTTTTAATTGCGTCGCTCAAAGGCCAGCGCTTTATGTTCCACCAGACGCATCAGTAGCGTCAGCAGGCCATTGACCACCAGATAAACGATGCCTGCGGCGCCGAACACCATTACATCATAGGTGCGTCCATAGAGCAGCTGGCTGTGGCCCATTACTTCCATCAGGGTAATGGTGTAGGCCAGGGACGTGCTCTTAAACACCAGCACCACTTCATTGGAGTAGGAGGAGAGGGCGCGTTTAAAAGCGTACGGCAGCAGGATCGCCAGCGTATCCTTCTTACTCATCCCCAGCGCGCCGCAGGATTGCCACTGGCCGTCCGGAATGGCGCGGATTGCGCCATAGAACAGCTGGGTGGTATAAGCGGCGCTGTTAAGAGAAAGGGCAATCAGCGCGCAGAGCCAGGGCTCGGAAATCAGATGCCAGAGCAGCGGATACTCCTGCAGCGACGGAAACTGGCCCGGGCCGTAGTAAATCAGGAAGATCTGCACCAGCAGCGGCGTGCCGGTAAACAGCGTGATATAGCCGCGCACGACCCACACCAGCCCCGGGGTTTTTAACGTCAGGATGATGGTGAAGATTAGCGACAAAATCAGCGCCACGACGATCGAGGCCGCGGTCAGCGTCAGGCTGGTATGCAGCCCTTTTAGCAGTTCGGGTAAGTAATCAAGCATCAGCCTGGTCTCCGTTCGAAGCGCGTCGCTCGCTGATCAATACGTTTCAGAATGTACTGACTCAACAGGGTGATGACCAGATAGATTGCTGCCGCGATGATATACCAGTTAAACGGCTCCTGGGTTCGGGTAGCGATACTTTTGGTTTGCAGCATCAGATCGTTGACGCTAATGAGGCTCACCAGTGCGGTATCCTTCAGAAGCACCAGCCACTGGTTGCCGAGGCCCGGCAGCGCGTGGCGCCACATCTGCGGCATCACCAGGCGGAAGAAAATAGCGGCTTTTGATAATCCCAGCGCCTGACCGGATTCCCATTGCCCCTGCGGAACGGCTTTAAGCGCCCCGCGCAGCGTTTGCGATGCGTAAGCGGCATACAGCAGAGAAAGCGCGATAGCCCCACACAGGAACGGGCTGACGTCAAAATTTTCAATCTGCATCTGTACCGGGATCTGCACAATGCCGAGATTAATAGTAAAGCCGTCAGAAAGGGTCAGCAGCAGCTGAGAGGAACCAAAATAGATAAACAGAACTACCAGGATTTCCGGTAGTCCGCGCAAAAGGGTGACAATGCCGGTTGCGAGCCAGGCGACCGGACGCAGCTTCACCGACTCGAGGACGGCAAACAGCATCGCCAGCACCAGACCGATGATCAGGGCGCAAACGGCAAGGCCGACGGTCATCCCGGCGGCGCTTGCTAATGGAAAAAATTCGTTCATTCAGCGTTACTTCTGGAACCATTTGTTATAGATAGACTGGTAAGTCCCATCGCTCTTCACTTTTTCCAGCGCAGCGTTAAATTTCTGCTGCAGCTCGGTATTGCCCTGGCGCAGCGCAATGCCGAGACCGGTGCCGAAGTAGTCTTTATCGGTAACTTTGTCGCCGACTGCTCCCAGCTTCGGATTGCTCTTCAGCCATTCTGTCACCACTGCGGTATCGCCAAACACGGCGTCAATACGGCCGTTCTGCAGGTCCAGCTTCGCATTCTGGTAGCTGTCGTAAGGAACGGTAGTGATTTCCGGATGTTTGTCGGTGATGAATTTCTGGTGAGTGGTGCCGTTCTGCACGCCGACTTTTTTGCCTTTCAGCTGATCGATGCTGGTGAATTTACCCTGCTGGCCGACAAACAGCGCAGAGTTTTCATAGTACGGGGTCGTGAACAGCACCTGCTTTTCACGCTCAGGGGTGATATCCATCCCGGCCATTACCGCGTCGAAACGGCGGAACTTCAGGCTGGGAATCAGGCTGTCGAAAGCCTGATTGGTAAAGGTGCAGGTCGCATCAATCTCTTTACACAGCGCGTTCGCCAGATCGACGTCAAAGCCGACAATTTTGTTATTAGCGTCGATCGATTCAAACGGAGGGTAAGAGGCCTCGGTGGCGAAACGAATGGTCTGGGCAGCGGTAGCGGAGAGGCTCATGCCCGCAAGAAGAGCGGCAATCAGTACTTTTTTCATCGTCATTTCCCCGAAAACATCAATGTGAAAGATAGTTTTTAAACGCGTCGGTCTGCGGATGCGCGAAGCAGCCGGCATCACCTTGTTCAACGATATGGCCGTTTTCCATATACACCACGCGGCTTGCCGTTTTACGCGCCACTTCCACTTCGTGGGTGACGATGACCTGCGTAATGCCGGTTTCAGCCAGTTCGCGGATAATACTGACGATCTGGGCGGTGATTTCTGGATCGAGCGCCGCCGTAGGTTCATCAAACAGCAGAACCTGCGGTTCCATCATCAGGGCGCGGGCAATGGCGACACGCTGCTGCTGGCCGCCGGAAAGATGCAGCGGGTAGCGATCGCTATAGGGTTTCAGGCGCAGACGTTCGAGCAGCTTTTCTGCGCGCGCTAAAGCCTGATCTTTGCTTAAACCGAGCACGCGGCAAGGCGCTTCAATCAGGTTTTGCTGCACGGTCAGATGCGGCCACAGATTGTACTGTTGGAACACCATACCGACGTTCTGGCGCAGCTCGCGGATAGCTTTGTCAGAAGGCGCTTTGGTAAAGTCGAAATGGTTCCCGGCGATGTTCAGCGTGCCGGAACGCGGCATCTCCAGCAGGTTAAGAACGCGCAGCAGCGAGCTTTTTCCGGCACCGCTTGGGCCGAGCAGCACCAGCGTTTCCCCCTGCGGGCAATCCAGCGTGATGTCGAACAGCGCCTGGTGCGCGCCGTAGAAGCAATTAATGCCGTTTAATTTAATGCTCATCTGGGCAGTCTGATACAAATAGCAATTGAGGCCGCAAATAGTACCTTTGGCAGAATAGTTATGCAATATTTATGCGTTAAAAGTTAAATGTAAACCACGTTTACATTTAAAGTTAGCACAAAATATGGCTTCGTGGAGGCGGGGGGAGTAAATGTCGGCAATACCAGAGTAATTACCGACATTTTACCGGGTTATACCCGTCATACTTCAGGCCGCAGAAGCGTTGGCTTTGTTACCCGGCTCAGCCATGAGCCTCGCCTTTACCGGCCCCCGGTCTGCGCCTTGAAGGAGACCGGGGATTCTTTGCCTGGTGCCAGCGGCCGGTTAGCGTTTTTCCAGACTTTGACGCAGGGTGCCTGCCGGCGCATGGCCGTTATTGCCGAGGTAGCGGACGTCATCTACCGCCCAGCACTGGCCTTCCTGAATCATCAGCACTTCATCCTTCCAGCTTTGGGTGCCCTGTTTTAGCTCCACGCGCAGCGGAATGTTGCGCGCATCGCGGTTGGGGATCGTGGAGGCGCTGGCGACCTCGGCGCTGTCGGCCGGGGTACTGCTGCTGGAGAACAGATTAGACTGCAGCAGGGCGTTGTTCGACGGATCCTGACGCGCGTCGTTCAGCAGTTTTGCCAGACCGTCGCTCAGGTACGGACGCAGCGCGGTTAAATCGCTATTGCGATTCTGCAGCTGGTAGTCATAAAACTTCTGCGCCACGTCATCCGGGCCGCCTTCGATGCAGGGGCCGCTACGGGTGCCGTTATCTTTGTAGGCAGGCGTGACGGTAGTACAGGCGCTGAGCGCCAGCGCGCAGGGGAGGACGAGTGCAAGAACTTTGTAGCGCATGATGATTTCCTTATGAGCTCACTACGTTAGAATATCTTTTCAAGCATAGTGTATCAGATAGGGATTGTGCTTGACCCTTAGAGCTAACGCATTGAACGCTAAAGAAGGAGTTTCATCATGCAATTTTCCACTACTCCGACCCTTGAAGGTCAGCCCATCATTGAATACTGCGGCGTCGTCACCGGGGAAGCGATTCTCGGCGCCAACGTATTCCGCGATTTTTTCGCCAGCATTCGCGATATCGTCGGCGGTCGTTCCGGCGCCTATGAAAAAGAGCTGCGCAAGGCCCGCGAAATTGCGTTTGAAGAGCTGAGCGAGCAGGCGAAGGCGCTGGGCGCCAATGCGGTGGTCGGGATTGATATTGACTACGAAACCGTGGGAAAAGACAGCAGTATGCTGATGGTCAGCGTCAGCGGCACCGCGGTGAAGACCCGCCGATGAAACGATGCCGGGCAGGCGTACTGCTGGCGCTGCTGCTGGCGGGCTGCGCCAGCGAAAAAGGTATTATCGATCGCGATGGCTATCAGCTGGATACGCGCCATCCGGCGCAGGCCGCTTATCCGCGCATCAAAGTGCTGGTGATCCACTATACCGCCGATGATTTCGACGTTTCCTTAGCGACGCTGACGGATAATCAGGTGAGCTCTCACTATCTGATCCCGGAGAAACCGCCGCTGCACGGAGGCAAACCGCGGATCTGGCAGCTGGTGCCGGAAGAGGATCTGGCCTGGCATGCGGGGGTCAGCTTCTGGCGCGGCAGCACGCGCATTAACGATACCTCGATTGGCATTGAGCTGGAGAATCGCGGCTGGCAAAAAACGGCGGGGGTGAAAAGCTTTACGCCGTTTAATCCGGCGCAGATTGACGCCCTGATCCCGTTGGCGAAGGACATCATCGCTCGCTATCAGATCCTGCCGCAGGACGTAGTCGCGCATGCCGACATTGCCCCGCAGCGCAAAGACGATCCGGGGCCGCTGTTCCCGTGGCACAGGCTGGCGGAGCAGGGGATTGGCGCATGGCCGGATGCCCGGCGCGTGGCGTTTTATCTGCAGGGGCGTCCGTCATACGAGCCGGTAGACACTGCCGAGCTGCTGGACGTCCTGGCGCGCTACGGCTATCAGGTGACGCCGGAAATGACCCCAGCGCAGCAAAAGCGGGTGATTATGGCTTTCCAGATGCACTTCCGCCCCGCGCGCTGGGACGGCGTTGCTGATGCGCAAACGCTGGCGATTGCTGAAGCGCTGCTGGAAAAGTACGGGCGCGGTTAATAGTGCAGCTTGCCGTGGTCCTTCAACCACGCGGCGGTGCGGATAATCCCTTCATCCATGTTCACCACCGGCTGATAGCCCAGCTCCTGCTGAGCGCGAGAGATATCAAGGGTAAAATCGAAGTTCAGCTTGGAGACACCGTAGTGGGTAAAGGCGGGCTCTTTAGCTGACTTATTGCCAAAGCGCTCCATGCTGCGGGCGATAATATCCAGCATAGGATAGGGAACCGATCGGATGCGGCACTTAATCCCCAGCTCATCGATGAGTTTCAACACGATGCTGTGCAAGGTTTGCGGTTCGCCGTTAGTGATGTTGTACGCCCGGGCCGAGGGCAGAAGGTCGCACTGTGGCTGGCTGGCGAGCCACATCGCGTGCACCGCGTTTTCATAATAGGTCATGTCCACCAGCGCGCTGCCGCCGCGCGGTAACAGAACGCTGCCATAGTGCTGCATCATCTGCGCCAGACGCGGAATAAACACTTTATCATGCGGGCCAAACAGGCTTTGCGGACGCAGGATCGTGAAGCGGGTATTCGGGTTGGCTTGCGCCAGAAGATGGATCACGTCTTCGCTTGCCGCCTTGCTGCGGGCGAATTCGTTGGCGAAACGCTGCGGACGAAAATCTTCCTGAACATCGCGATGATGGTGGTAATCAAAATAGAGCGACGGTGAGGAGATATGTACGAAGTTGCGTACGCCCCAGGCAACCGCCCATTCGCCGAGGCGACGGGTTGCGCGGACGTTGGCTAAATCGAAAGCCTGCTGAGTGCCCCAGGGTGAAGTAAAGCTGGAACAGTGCCACAGGGTATCGATACCGGCGAGCATCACTTTGGCCTGCGAAGAGACCAGCTCGGTTAAGTCCGCAGGGACGAACTCTGCGCCCATTTTGCTCAGAAGCTTGCCCATCGCTTCGTTGCGCCCGGTCGCTCTGACGCTAATGCCCCTGTTACGCAGATATTCCACCGCGTTGCGGCCTAATCCGCTGGTCGCACCGGTAACCAGTACCTTCATATCGATCCACTGTTTAACAAAAGAATTTCGTGCGCATTTTTCCGTGATTCTGACTACGATGCAATGAGAATCATGAAAGAATTCTGTACCTATACTCTATTTGATGGTGATTTGCTCCGCCAGGTGCGCGATGCGTCGGGCCATACCGCGAAAAATAAACAGATGCGCCGGGATCATCAGCAACCAGTAGCAGAGCCCCGGCATGCCGTGCGGGTGCCACCAGGCGCGGACGTCCAGTTCGCGATGGTCGCCTTTATCGCGCAGGGTAAAGCTCAGGCGGCCAAGGCCGGGCGCTTTCATGCCAAATAACAGCGTCAACTGCTTTTCCGGCTCGACGATAATCACCTTCCAGCTGTCCACCGCATCGCCGGTCTGCAGATATTCATTTTCCGGGCGACCTTTTGCCAGCCGGTGACCGACCAGCAGATCCATCGCTCCGCGAGTTTTCCACAGAGCGTTGCCGAAGAAATAGCCCTCTTTGCCGCCAATTTGGTTGACCACCTTCCACAGCGCAGCAAGGCTGGCGGAAGTGTTAACGGTGCAGCCCGCCTGTTTCGGGTAGTAACCGTACTCTGGGCGCCAGCGGGCAAAGGCCTGCGCATCGTAGCCCCAGTCGCTGGAGTTCACCAACTGCTCCTCTTCCTTTAGCGTGCGGCGCACCGCTTCATCAAAAGCGATGAGAGGTTGCGGGATGAGCGCCCGCAGGGCGCGGTCGTCGGCGATCAGATCGTGCTTTAGCCCCTGAATTAGCGCCCTGGCCGTGGTTGACGGCACTGAAGTAATGATGTTGAGAAACCACACCGAAATCCAACGGGTCGGAAAAGGAATGGGGATCAACGGCCGACGTTTGCCGCTGACCGCCATAAAGCGGATAAACTGCTGCTGATAGCTCAAAATTTCCGGCCCGGCGGCTTCAAAAATGCGATGCTCTGCCGCAGGATGGTTCAGCAGCTGCAGCAGATAATAGAGTAAGTTATCCAGCGCAATCGGCGTGGTGCGTGAGCGTACCCAGCGCGGCGGCGTCAGTACCGGCAGGTTGTAAACCATATCGCGCATTACTTCGAACGCGGCGGAACCGGCGCCGACGATAATGCCGGCGCGAACTTCCGCTACCGGTACGCCCGATTCGCGCAGCAGATCGCCGGTGATCTGGCGGGCGCGCAGATGATCGGATTGCTCCTCTTCTGCAACCTGTAACGAACTGAGAAAAATGACTTCGTTCACCGGCGTCTTGCGCAGCGCGTCGCGGACGTTAAGGGCGACCTGCCGCTCGTGGCGGATAAAGTCGCCGCCTTCGCCCATCCCGTGTACCAGATAATAAACGGTGTCAACCTGCGCCAGCAGGGCGGGTAGCGCGTCAGGCTGGTTTAAATCGAGCGAGTAGCACTCGACGCCGGAGAGATGCTGCTTCTTGAGTCTGTCGATCTGGCGCGCCGCCGCCAGCACGGTGAAGCCCTGCTCGCTGAGCCTTGTCACCAGATGCTGGCCGATATAACCGCTGGCGCCAAGCACCAGAATTCGCTGCGACACGCCGGACTCCTTAGCGATTTAAAAATGTCTGCCAGTGGCTAACCACCTCGGCAAGCTGCTGACGGTTCACGTCAATATGCGTCACCAGGCGCACGATGGGCGAGGCGTTGATCAGCACTCCGCGTTCGCGCAGATACTCGCCCAGGGCGGCGGCGCGCGCTTCACCGACGCGAACAAACAGCATATTGGTGTCATGACGCATCACTTCCGCGCCGGCGGCGCGCAGCTGTTCTGCCATCCATGCGGCGTTATCATGATCCTCTTTTAAACGCTCGACGTTGTTCTGCAAGGCATACAGGCCAGCAGCCGCCAGAATCCCGGCCTGACGCATCCCGCCGCCGACCATTTTCCGCCAGCGGATGGCGCGGCGAATATACGCTTCGCTCCCCACCAGCAGCGAGCCTACCGGCGCGCCGAGACCTTTAGACAGGCAGATGGTGAAAGAGTCGCAGTAGCGGGTGATCTCACGCAGCGCGCAGCCGTATTCCACGACGGCGTTAAAGATACGCGCCCCGTCGACGTGCAGCCCCAGGCCGCGCTGACGCGTAAACTCCCAGGCATCTTTAAGATATTCACGCGGCAGCACTTTGCCGTTGTGGGTGTTTTCCAGCGACAGTAGCCGGGTAGTGGCGAAATGGATATCGTCCGGTTTGATTTTGGCTGCGACTTTATCGAGCGGCAGGGAACCGTCAGCTGCGGCGTCGATAGGCTGCGGCTGGATACTGCCGAGCACCGCCGCGCCGCCGGCTTCGTAGAGATAGTTATGCGCGCCCTGGCCGACAATATACTCTTCGCCGCGCTGGCAGTGGCTGAGCAGCGCGACCAGGTTGGCCTGAGTGCCGGTCGGCAAGAAGATAGCGGCCTCTTTGCCCGCCAGGTCGGCGGCAAAGCGCTGGAGTTCGTTAACGGTCGGGTCATCGCCATACACGTCATCCCCGACCGGGGCGGCCATCATCGCTTCCCGCATGGCGCGGCCCGGGCGGGTGACGGTATCACTGCGTAAATCTATCATGACATATCCTTATACACTTCATCCTTCGCGCTGCCTCTGCGTTGGCTGCACCCTCAAACCCCGGTCACATCGTTATTTCTGCTTCCGGGGATTTTCGGGCTTGCCGCCTTGATGCGACACGAATGTTTTTGCGTATGAATTGAAAAGGATATTTTTACCTTAGCCAGTTAGTTTTCGCCAGTTCGATAACCTCATCGCCGCGGCCGCTGATAATCGCGCGCAGCATGTAAAGGCTGAAACCTTTGGCCTGCTCCAGTTTGATCTGCGGCGGCATCGCCAGTTCTTCACTGGCGACCACCACATCCACCAGGACCGGGCCGTCGGTACTGAAGGCGGTTTGCAACGCCTGGTCTACGTCAGCCGCTTTTTCGACACGGATGCCCTTAATGCCGCAGGCCTCGGCGATGCGGGCAAAGTTGGTCGCATGCAGCTCGGTGCCGTCTGTCAGATAGCCGCCGGCCTTCATCTCCATCGCGACAAAGCCCAGGACGCTGTTATTGAAGATAACGATCTTCACCGGCAGCTTCATTTGCGCCAGCGAGAGAAAATCCCCCATCAGCATACTAAAGCCGCCGTCGCCGCACATTGCCACGACCTGACGGTCGGGGGCGGTGGCCTTCGCGCCGATGGCCTGCGGCATGGCGTTAGCCATCGAACCGTGGTTGAACGATCCGATCAGGCGGCGCTTGCCGTTCATCTGTAAATAGCGCGCAGCCCACACGGTTGGCGTTCCGACGTCACAGGTAAAAATGGCGTCGTCGTCGGCAAAGTGGCTGATCCGCTGCGCCAGATACTGCGGATGAAGGGTTTTATCGCTTGGCTTCGCCAGGTCATCGAGCCCCTTACGCGCGTCGCGATAGTGTTCCAGGGCTTTGTCGAGGAACTTGCGGTCGGTTTTCTCTTCCAGATGCGGCAGCAGCGCGCTGAGGGTGGATTTGATATCGCCGATCAGCGCCATGTCCACTTTACTGTGCGCGCCGATACTACCGGGGTTGATATCGATCTGAATAATTTTCGCGTCCGTCGGGTAGAAGGCGCGATAGGGGAACTGGGTGCCGAGCAGCACCAGGGTGTCAGCGTTCATCATGGTATGGAAACCGGAGGAGAAGCCTATCAGCCCGGTCATCCCAACATCATAAGGGTTATCGTATTCAACGTGCTCTTTGCCGCGCAGCGCGTGAACGATAGGCGCTTTCAGCTTCGCGGCGAATTCTACCAGCTCTTTATGCGCTCCGGCGCAGCCGCTGCCGCACATCAGCGCGATATTGCTCGAATAGCGCAGCAGCTGGGCCAGTTTTTTCAGTTCTTCTTCTGCCGGCGTCACCTGCGGCAGCGGGGCGTGGTACCAGTGGCTGCTGGCGCTTTCCGGCGCGGGTTTTAGCGCAACGTCGCCGGGGAGCACCACTACCGAGACGCCGCGGTTAATCACCGCTTTGCGCATAGCGATGGCCAGCACCTGCGGGATCTGCTCCGGCGAGGAGACCAGTTCGCAGTAGTGGCTGCATTCGCGAAACAGCTCCTGCGGATGCGTTTCCTGAAAGTAACCGCTGCCGATTTCGCTGGAAGGAATATGGGCGGCGATGGCCAGCACCGGAACATGGTTGCGGTGGCAGTCGAAAAGACCGTTAATAAGATGCAGGTTGCCCGGCCCGCAGGAACCGGCGCACACCGCCAGTTCGCCGGTAAGCTGCGCTTCCGCTCCGGCGGCGAAGGCGGCAACTTCTTCATGGCGCGTGGGCATCCAGTCGATGGTCCCCATGCGGTTCAGGCTGTCGCTTAAGCCATTAAGAGAATCCCCAGTCACGCCCCAAATACGTTTAACGCCAGCCTGTTCTAGAGTTTTGGCAATGTATGCCGCCACGGTCTGTTTCATGGTTTTCCATCTCCTTAAGTGATAACGCTTACAAGCTTAGATGAAAATGACCATTACGCCCGCCGTTTGCCCCTCATTTTCAGCTGCTTTTATTCGTCGGACATTGCGCATACGCTGTGTTGACCTTCGGTGGTAAACAGGAATCATTTCAAATGGTTAAATCTCTGTTAAATGGTGTTAATAAACTGCTGTCGCATGATGATTTTGGCAAACTTTTGTTACGACTTGCCGTTGGCGGCCTGATGCTGTTTCACGGATTACACAAGCTATTCGATGGCGTGGGGGGCATCAGCAGCATGCTGGTGGCGAAAGGTCTGCCAGGCTTTATCGCTTATGGGGTTTTAGCTGGAGAAGTGGTTGCGCCATGTCTGCTGATTGTGGGGATCCTGACGCGCCCTGCGGCGCTGGTGCTGGCATTCACGATGGTTGTGGCCTGGCTGATGGTCGGGACGGGTAAAACCTTCGCGCTGGATGCGGTAGGCGCGTGGGCGATTGAGAGTCTGGTCTATTTCTTTGTTGGCGCGCTGGCGATTGCCTTCCTCGGGGCAGGCCGATATTCCATTGGTGGAAACTCGGCCTTGCGGTAAGTGCACCAGTGTTTTCTGCCTCACCCTGGCCACATCCTGTTTGCCGGGGTGTCGCCGCTCGTTTTTCAGACCCTTTTTTTGGGGGGGTTATTTTAAGATATTGATTTTTTAAAATTTTTATTCTTGCCTAAAAAGGGTAAAAGGGCCTTTTATTGATTATTGCATGATAAAACAATAAGGCAGGTGCGCCGGGCTAGTGTTCACTGCCGTACAGGCAGCTTAGAAAGGATGACCGATCGCATCGGCATTTTTGAATTGGTTCACTGCCGTTCCGGCAGTTCAGTAAGAGCCATGCTACCCGACGATTACCGCGTAGCATGGCCAGCAACAACATTAAGCCAGTACCAAATCTCCCTGCGGCTGGCAGGAGCAGGCCAGCACGTAGCCTTCAGCGATTTCCGCATCGGTTAACGTCATGGTGCTGCTGACGGTATATTCACCGGAAACCACTTTCGTTTTGCAGCAGCCGCAAACGCCCGCGCGGCAGGCGACGGTAACCGGCACCTTATTGCTTTCCAGCGCTTCGAGCAGCGTGGTGCCGACCGGGGCATAAAACGTTTTCGCCGGCTGCAGTTTGGTGAACTTCAGACCGCTGGTGGCCGCGACGGCGACTGGCGTAAAGAACTGCTCTTTAAAGAAGCGCGTCGCGCCCAGCGCTTTCACTTCCTGCTCGACGAGATCCATATACGGCGCCGGACCGCAGGTCATCACGGTGCGCGATGCCAGATCCGGCACGCTTTGCAGTAGTTCAGTCGTTAAACGTCCTGCCACGAAACCGTGGGTAGCGTTATTTTCCGCCACCAGGGTCACCGGATACTGACGCCACTCCTCAGCGAAAATCACATCCTGCGGCGAACGAATGTTAAAAATCACTTGCACATCAGCCTGCGGGCGATATTTTGCCAGCCAGCGGCGCATCGACATGATCGGCGTGACGCCGCAGCCTGCGGCCAGCATCAGGAACTTATCGTCCGCTTTATCATCGCAGGTGAAATCCCCCATCGCGTCGGACAGCCAGATATAGTCGCCGCGCTTTACGTCGCGGGTGAGCCACTGTGATCCCGCGCCATCGTCAATACGGCGAACGGTCAACGTAATATATTCGCTGACGCCCGGCGTGGACGAAATAGTGTAAGCGCGCAGGGTCTCTGCCGAATTACGCACGCTCACCAGCGCGTACTGCCCGGCACGGTACGGATAATAGTCATGGCAGAGCAATGAAATGGTCCACACATCCGGCGTTTCCTGATGGATGTGATGCACCTGCATCCGCCACGGGCATTGTGAGGTTGGCATGGTCATGGATAGCTCCTTACGCGCTCAGCAGTTGCTTCATGTCTTCTTCTACGGTGGTCACAGAGCGCAGACCGAATTTCTCATTGAGCACGGCCAGCAGATCCGGGGTGAAGAAGCCTGGCGCGGTCGGGCCGGTTACGATGTTTTTCACCCCCAGTGAGAGCAGGGTCAGCAGAATGACAATCGCTTTCTGCTCGAACCAGGAAAGCACCAGCGATAGCGGCAGATCATTGACGCCGCAGCCCAGTTTTTCCGCCAGGGTCACCGCCAGGATAATCGCCGAGTAAGCGTCGTTGCACTGACCGGCATCGACCAGACGCGGCAGGCCTTCAATATCGCCGAAATCGAGTTTATTGAAGCGGTATTTACCGCAGGCCAGGGTCAGGATCAGGCAGTCGTCCGGTACGCTGGTGGCAAAATCGGTGAAGTAATTACGCTCGCCCCGCGCGCCGTCGCAGCCGCCAACCAGGAAGATGTGGCGCAGTTTTTCCCGGCTCACCAGATCGATAAGGGTATCAGCAGCGCCCAGAAGGGTCTGACGGCCGAAACCTACGGTGATGAGATGCGGGATCTCGCTGTATGGGAAGCCCGCCATCTGCTGCGCCTGGGCGATAACCGGGGCGAAATCTTCGCCTTCCAGATGGTTCACGCCCGGCCAGCCAACGATGCTACGGGTCCAGATACGATCGTCATAGGCGCCGACGGTTGGGTCGATGATGCAGTTAGAGGTCATGACGATCGGCCCCGGGAAACGGGCGAACTCCACCTGCTGGTTTTGCCAGCCGCTGCCGTAGTTCCCAATCAGGTGTTTGAATTTACGCAGCTCCGGATAGCCGTGCGCCGGCAGCATTTCCCCGTGGGTGTAGACGTTAACGCCGGTGCCTTCGGTCTGCTCCAGCAGGTTATAGAGATCTTTCAGGTCATGACCGGAGATCAGGATGCACTTGCCCTCGGTCGCTTTAACGTTGACCTGGGTTGGGGTCGGATGACCGTATTTGGTGGTCTCACCGGCGTCCAGAATGCTCATGACTTTGAAGTTCATCTGGCCGATTTCCATTGAGCACTCCAGCAGAGCGTTCATATCGGCAGGCCAGGTACCCAGCCATGCCATGATTTTATGGTACTGGGCGTAGATGTCGTTATCGTACTGGCCCAAAACGTGCGCGTGCTCCATATAGGCCGCAGCGCCTTTCAGGCCGTACAGGCACAGCAGGCGCAGGCCGAGAATGTTCTCGCCGATGGCCGCTTTGTCTTTGTTCGGAGTAAATTCCGCCGCCTGACGCTGCAGGTCGCCCAGATCGTCGCTAGCCAGTTGCAGAGCGGCCATCGGATTGTTAACCGTCGCGTGGGCATCAATGCTCAGGCACTGGGCTTTAAGCGCTTCACGCATGGCGATAGCCTGACGCGCATAGCCAACGATACGCGGGGAGTCGAAGTTAACGTTAGTCAGCGTAGAGAAAAAAGCGCGCGGCGCAAAGCTATCGACGTCGTGGTCGATGATGCCATATTCACGAGCTTTAAGCGCCCAGGCGGAGAGGCCCTGCAGAGAGGCAATCAGCAGATCCTGCAGATCGGACGTTTCGGCCGTTTTCCCGCACATACCCTGCGCGTAAGAGCAGCCGTTTCCTGCCGGAGTACGGATGGTTTGTTCACATTGCACACAAAACATGGTCACACCTTTTAAAGTTATATTTAATATACATGTTTAAGGTTATGCCCGAGCGCGTGAGGAGAAAAGGTATTTCTGATACAACTTACAGGGAGATTGATTTAGCGCAAAATTGGCGGCAGAGGGCTACCGCCTGAGAGGTATTAAGCGGAGAAAAAGGCCATCAGGATGGGCACCAGCAGGCTGAGAATGAAGCCATGAACAATAGCTGCCGGCACGATCTCCACGCCGCCTGAGCGCTGCAGCACCGGCAGCGTAAAATCCATCGATGTTGCGCCGCACAGGCCTAGCGCCGTTGAACGGCTGCGGCGTACCAGCCCCGGGATCAGCATAATCGCCAGCAGCTCTCGTGCCAGATCGTTAAAGAAGGCGGCGCTACCAATCACCGGGCCATAGGATTCTGTTAACAGGATGCCGGAAAGCGAATACCAGCCAAAGCCGGAGGCCATGGCCAGGCCGGTTTTTAGCGGCAGGTCGAGAATAAAGGCATTAATGATTCCGCCCAGCAGTGAGCTCACCATCACCACCACCGCAACCATCATTCCGCGGCGATTCAGAACAATTTGCCGCAGGGTCATGCCATTATTACGCAGCTGAATACCGATCAGGAACAGCAGGAAAATCAGCGTATATTCACTGGCCTCGGTGGCGTGTTGTAAAAAAGGCAGGCCGCTCAGGCCAATAAGAAAACCAATAAGGACTACGCCGCATAGCTGAAGGGATTCCAGCGCCATTGCCAGACGCGAGGGTAATTTTTCCTGGCGATGATGATTTTGCCAGGGCATTTTCTGCTCAAGCCACATCAGAGCCGCAATATTACACAGCAGGATAATGACGACGCTGACCGCTGCGTAATGAAGTATCGACAACAGGTTGCTGGCCAGATTATCGAGGAACGCCAGGCTAATTCCCATAAAAAAGAGAATAACGTAAACGATCCAGCTCAGAAGTCGTGCGATAAGTTTAAGGGCTGACGGCCGATGGAGAGGAATAAGGTAGCCTGCGATTAACGGCAGCAGAATAATTAATAGTCCCGAAAACATGAACGACGTGGTCCTTGCAGAGTGAAAATAGCGTCCCTGACACTACCCAAATCGCCGGACTGAGTAAAGTAGTCGAAAAAAAGAAAGGCCCGGGAAACCGGGCCTTCAGAGAAGCGAGGGTGCTTAACTGCGTTTTTCCAGCAGAGTACGGTAGAGCACGCCGCCGAGAATACCGCCGATAATCGGCATCACCCAGAATAGCCACAGCTGCTGCAGCGCCCAGCCGCCCTGGAAAATCGCTACCGCGGTGCTACGAGCCGGGTTGACAGAAGTGTTGGTGACCGGAATGCTGATCAGGTGAATAAGGGTCAGCGCCAGGCCAATGGCGATAGGGGCGAAGCCCGCCGGAGCGTTTTTATCGGTGGCGCCGTGGATGACCAACAGGAAGCCGCAGGTCAGGACAATCTCAATCACAATTGCGGAGAGCATGGAGAAACCGCCCGGTGAGTGTTCGCCGTAACCGTTCGACGCGAACCCGCTGGCGGCGGCGTCAAAGCCCGCTTTACCGCTGGCGACGATATACAGAATAGCGGCGGCAACAATACCGCCGACAACCTGGGCGATAATATAGCCAATCACCTCTTTAGCCGGGAAACGACCGCCGGCCCACAGGCCTAAAGTGACTGCCGGGTTAAAGTGGCCGCCGGAAATATGACCTACGGCAAACGCCATGGTTAATACCGTTAAGCCGAAGGCTAACGCGACGCCGGCAAAACCAATACCTAATTCCGGGAAGGCCGCCGCCAGAACGGCGCTGCCGCAACCACCAAACACCAGCCAGAATGTACCAAAGCATTCTGCTGCTAATTTTCTAAACATAACCACCTCAATAAAATAATGTTACGAGCGCGGAAAACCGCGCCGGTCTTTATTTATCGATATAAATAACGACGATAAAAATAAAGCGCCGCTATTTTATGGACGTTCAACATCGTCGCACTAGCAATATAAATCGAGGTAACTTGATTTAGGGCAAGGTGATGTGATTCCTTCAGTAATGTCTACCGAGTTGAAGTGTAGAACAGAACAAATTAAAAAACTGGCAACCCGGTAAGTAATTTGCAAGCTGAATAGTCACCGTGCGGATACATACGCTTAAGATTTATCCTGCAGCGCGGAGTAGCGGGTGTGTCATGTTCCTCCCCACCTCGCTATACTGCTGATAACTGAAGGAGAAAGTAGCCACCGAGCGGAGGGGATATGCATCTTGAGCGCGTCGAAATAGTAGGCTTTCGCGGCATCAACCGGTTATCGTTGATGCTGGAGCAAAATAACGTGCTGATTGGCGAAAATGCATGGGGTAAATCCAGCCTGCTGGATGCCCTGACGCTGCTCCTGTCGCCTGAGTTCGATCTCTATCATTTTGTTCGGGAAGATTTTTGGTTTCCACCCGGGGATGTTCAGGGGCGCGAACGTCATTTGCATATTATTCTGACCTTCCGTGAAAATGAACCTGGCCGCCATCGGGTCCGCCGCTATCGGCCGCTCAGCAAATGCTGGGTACCCTGCGACGATGGCTATCAGCGAGTGTTCTACCGCCTGGAGGGGGAGCTTGCCGATGATGATAGCGTGATGACTCTGCGCAGCTTTATTAACGGCGAAGGGGAAGCGCTGGAGCTTGAAGATATTGATGAGCTCGCCCGTCACCTGGTGCGGCTGATGCCGGTGCTGCGCCTGCGCGATGCCCGTTTTATGCGGCGGATCCACAACGGTACCGTGCCGCATTCGCCGCAGATCGAAATTACCGCCCGCCAGCTCGATTTTCTCTCCCGCGAGCTGGTGCACCATCCGCAAAATTTAACCGACGGGCAAATCAGGCAGGGGCTGTCGGCCATGGTGCAGCTGTTGGAGCACTATTTTGCCGAGCAGAGCAGCGCGCAATCTCGTCACCGTCTGATGCGCCGCCATTCACATGATGAACAGCGCAGCTGGCGCTATCTGGACATCATCAACCGTATGATCGACAAACCCGGCGGCCGTAGCCATCGGGTGATTTTATTGGGGCTCTTTTCCACGTTGTTGCAGGCGAAAGGGACCGTCAGACTCGATCGCGATGCGCGGCCGCTGCTGTTAATTGAGGATCCGGAAACCCGACTGCACCCCATTATGCTATCCGTGGCCTGGCATTTGCTCAATTTGCTGCCGCTGCAGCGGGTGACGACGACGAACTCCGGCGAGCTGCTGTCGCTAACGCCCGTCGAGCATGTGTGCCGACTGGTGCGTGAATCGTCACGAGTGTCGGCCTGGCGGCTGGGGCCTGGTGGAATGAATGCAGAAGACAGTCGACGCATCGCATTTCATATTCGTTTTAACCGCGCTTCATCGCTGTTTGCCCGCTGCTGGCTGCTGGTGGAAGGCGAGACGGAAACCTGGGTTATCAACGAACTGGCCCGCCAGTGCGGCCATCACTTTGATGCGGAAGGGGTGAAGGTGATCGAGTTTGCCCAGTCGGGTTTAAAACCGCTGATTAAGTTCGCCCGGCGAATGGGGATTGAGTGGCACGTGCTGGTGGATGGCGATGAAGCCGGGAAGAAATACGCAGCCACCGTTCGCAGTTTGTTGAATGACGATAAAATGCTGGAGCGAGACCATCTCACCGCGCTACCGGCGATGGATATGGAACATTTTATGTATCGTCAGGGATTCGATGATGTTTATCATCGGGTCGCGCAGCTGCCGATGAATATTCCTATGAATATGCGGCGGGTGATCACCAAAGCGATTCATCGCTCGTCTAAGCCAGACCTGGCGATTGAAGTGGCGATGGAGGCCGGACGTCGCGGCGTTGACGCCATTCCGACGCTGTTGAAAAAAATGTTTTCTCGCGTGCTATGGCTGGCGCGCGGGCGGGCGGATTAGCGGCGACCAACGTTTATCTCTTCGTGCCGGGAGCGATTCCGGCGCGTCTGCATCTGCACGTCACTCAACCTCAGTTAAACAAAAATTAAGCGCAGCTAAAAATGAACGTTATTCTGTTACCGCATTTAGATAGAATTGACGCCGGTTCTGCGGATTAAAACATCAGGAATGGTTATGAAATTAAATGGAAAGCGCAGGAAAATTTGGTGGCTGCTGGCGATTGTCGTGCTGGCCCTCGCCGTCTGGGGATGGCGAATACTGAATGCGCCGCTGCCGCAATATCAGACGCTGGTGGTGCGTAAAGGGGACCTGCAGCAGAGCGTGCTGGCGACCGGTAAGCTGGATGCGTTAAAAAAAGTGGATGTCGGGGCGCAGGTGAGCGGACAGCTCAAAACGCTGCGCGTCGAGATTGGCGACAAAGTGAAAAAAGACCAGCTGCTGGGGGTTATTGACCCGGAGCAGGCGGAAAACCAGATTAAGGAAGTTGAAGCGACGCTGATGGAGCTGCGGGCGCAGCTCAACCAGGCGCGCGCGGAGCGTAAACTCTCTGCGGCGACTTTAGCTCGCCAGCAGCAGCTGGCGCAGCGTCAGCTGGTCTCCCGGCAGGACCTGGACACCGCCGCGACCGACCTGGCGGTGAAAGAGGCGCAAATCGGCACGATTGAAGCGCAGGTCAAACGCAATCAGGCCACCCTGGATACGGCTAAAACCAACCTCGACTACACCAAAATTCTGGCGCCGATGTCCGGGGAAGTGACGCAAATTACCACCCTGCAGGGGCAGACGGTGATTGCCGCCCAGCAGGCGCCGAATATTTTGACCCTTGCCGATCTCAGCACCATGCTGGTGAAGGCGCAGGTTTCGGAAGCGGACGTCATCCATCTCAAGCCGGGGCAAAAGGCCTGGTTTACGGTGTTGGGCGATCCCCTGACGCGCTATGAAGGGACGCTGAAGGATATTCTACCGACGCCTGAAAAGGTTAACGACGCCATCTTCTACTACGCCCGCTTTGAGGTACCGAACCCGCAGGGCATCCTGCGCCTGGAGATGACCGCCCAGGTGCATATTCAGCTTTCGGAAGTCAAAAACGTCATCACCATCCCGCTGAGCGCGCTGGGAGAGGCCATCGGCGATAACCGCTATCACGTGCGTCTGCTACGTACCGGTGAAGTTAAAGAGCGTGAAATCGTTATCGGTGCGCGGAATGACATCGATGTGGCGGTGGTGAAAGGGCTGGAAGAGGGGGATGAAGTCATTATCGGCGAAGGTGCGGCCGGAGCAGCGAAATGACGGCGTTACTTGAACTGCGTGATATTCGCCGCAGCTACCCCTCCGGTGATGGCAACGTTGAGGTGCTGAAAGGTATTACGTTGAGCATTGCCGCCGGCGAGATGGTGGCTATTGTCGGGGCCTCCGGCTCAGGGAAATCCACGCTGATGAATATTCTCGGCTGTCTGGATAAACCCACCAGCGGCACCTATCGGGTTGCCGGAACCGACGTGGCACGTCTCAACGGCGATGAGCTGGCGCGCCTGCGGCGGGAACATTTCGGTTTTATTTTTCAGCGCTATCATCTGCTATCGCATCTCACCGCGGCGCAGAACGTGGAAGTGCCGGCGGTCTATGCCGGAGCGGAGCGCAAAGCGCGGCTGGCCCGCGCCCATGAGCTGCTGGTACGACTGGGGCTTGGCGACCGGGCAGAATATCAACCTTCACAGCTCTCCGGCGGCCAACAGCAGCGGGTGAGTATCGCCCGCGCCCTGATGAACGGCGGGGAAGTGATTCTGGCGGATGAGCCTACCGGTGCGCTGGACAGCCGCTCCGGCGAAGAGGTCATGGGGATCCTTCACCAGCTGAAAGCGCAGGGACATACGGTCATTATCGTCACCCATGACCCGCAGGTGGCGGCTCAGGCTGAGCGGGTCATTGAGATACACGACGGTGAGATCGTGCGTAACCCGCCCGCGTTGAGCTCCGCGCAAGGCGGCGCGCTGCGCCAGCGCACGGCGGCCGAACCGTCGGCATGGCGTCAGTTCAGTAGCGGTTTTCGCGAGGCGCTGGTCATGGCCTGGCGCGCCATGGCGGCGAATAAAATGCGCACGCTGCTGACGATGCTCGGGATAATTATCGGCATTGCATCGGTGGTGTCGATTGTGGTGGTGGGCGATGCCGCGAAGCAAATGGTGCTGGCCGATATCCGCGCCATAGGCACCAATACCATTGATGTTTATCCCGGTAAGGATTTCGGCGATGACGATCCCCGCTATCAGCAGTCGCTGAAGTACGACGATCTGCTTGCTATTCAGAAACAGCCCTGGGTCAGCTCGGCGACCCCTGCGGTCTCCAAAAGCCTGCGTCTGCGGGCGGATAATATCGACGTTGCCGCTAGCGCTGAGGGCGTGGGGGCGCAGTACTTTAACGTTTACGGTATGACTTTTAGCGAAGGCAACACCTTCAACGAACTCCAGCTAAATAGCCGCGCGCAGGTGGTGGTGCTCGATAGCAACGCGCGTCGACAGCTGTTTCCGCACAAAGCGCGGGTCGTTGGCGAAGTGATTCTTGTCGGCAACATGCCCGCGACGGTCATCGGCGTTGCCGATGAAAAACAGTCGATGTTTGGCAGCAGCAAAATTCTGCGCGTCTGGTTACCCTATACCACGATGGCCGGCCGGGTTATGGGGCAGTCGTGGCTGAACTCCATCACCGTCCGGGTCAATGAAGGTTACGACAGCGCGCTTGCCGAGCAGCAGCTGTTACGTCTCCTGGAACTGCGCCACGGTAAGAAAGATGTTTTCACCTGGAATATGGACAGCATCTTGAAAACGGCGGAACGGACCACACATACACTACAGCTGTTTCTGACCCTGGTGGCGGTGATTGCGCTGGTGGTTGGCGGGATTGGCGTGATGAATATTATGCTGGTCTCCGTTACCGAACGCACGCGAGAGATCGGTATCCGTATGGCTGTCGGGGCGCGGGCTAGCGACGTACTGCAGCAGTTTTTGATTGAGGCGGTGCTGGTTTGCCTGGTCGGCGGGGCGCTGGGCGTGACGCTTTCGTTGCTGATTGCCTTCGTGCTGCAGCTGTTTTTGCCCGGCTGGGAAATCGGCTTTTCGCCGCTGGCGCTGCTGACCGCATTTTTATGCTCGACGCTGACCGGAGTGTTGTTTGGCTGGCTCCCGGCGCGCAATGCGGCTCGTCTGGACCCGGTCGACGCCCTGGCACGGGAGTAGCGATAAAAAAATGCCAGTCAGAAGGACTGGCATTTTACTGGCAGGATGTACACAATGAAGCAAAAGAGTTATGCGGCTGTTTCTGTTTCTTCCGCTTCAACAGGGACGATCACGCTGGCGTGATTACCTTTTGGCCCCTGGTGAACATCAAACCGAACCGCTTGTCCGGCTTTTAGCGTTCTGTAACCATCCATCTGGATGGTCGAGTAATGGGCGAAAATGTCTTCGCCGCCGCCCTCAGGGCAGATAAAACCGAACCCTTTGGCATTGTTGAACCACTTAACAGTACCCATTTCCATACTTCGACATCCTTCGTAAATCTTATAAGTAAGATGGAATGAACCGGTAGTGGAGTGACGAGTTGTTCATTTGCTCGCCAACTCTCGCCACTACAATTTAGAGAAATCAGGAAATGCGTCAAGCGATTGACGACCGGGGACGGTGAAAAATGCGTCAAAATTTGAAGCAGTTAACGCTATTGCCGGGGAATGTGACAGACATCGCGGATGGAAGTAATAGATGATAATTATCTATGATCTATTGTAGATTTGTGATGTGCATAGCCTCTGGTCATCGACAGGCCACCGCCTGTTGGCAACAGCAACCGATGATGAACACTGACGATGAGTAAGAGAGACTGGTTGGACTTCGATCAGCTAATCGAGGACGAAGTTAAAGATGCGCTAAAACCGCCATCTATGTATAAAGTGATATTAGTCAATGATGACTACACTCCAATGGAGTTTGTTATTGACGTGTTACAAAAATTCTTTTCTTATGATGTTGAACGTGCAACGCAACTGATGCTGACGGTTCACTATCAAGGTAAAGCGATTTGCGGGGTGTTTACCGCTGAAGTCGCGGAAACCAAAGTATCGATGGTGAACCAATACGCGAGGGAGAACGAACATCCGTTGTTGTGTACGCTAGAAAAAGCCTGAATGCAGGCAATAAACTTGGGGGAGGTGCCTATGCTCAATCAAGAACTGGAACTCAGTTTAAACATGGCTTTCGCCAGAGCGCGCGAGCACCGTCATGAGTTCATGACCGTCGAGCACTTGTTGCTGGCGCTGCTTAGCAACCCTTCGGCCCGCGAAGCGCTTGAAGCGTGTTCAGTGGACCTGGTCGCGCTGCGTCAGGAACTTGAAGCCTTCATCGAACAGACCACACCCGTACTGCCTGCAACGGAAGAAGAGCGCGACACTCAGCCGACGCTGAGCTTCCAGCGCGTGCTGCAACGTGCTGTTTTCCACGTCCAGTCATCCGGTCGCAGCGAAGTGACCGGCGCCAACGTTCTGGTCGCGATTTTCAGCGAACAGGAGTCTCAGGCGGCATACCTGCTGCGTAAACATGAAGTCAGCCGACTTGATGTGGTGAACTTCATCTCTCACGGTACGCGCAAAGACGAGCCGAGCCAGTCTTCCGATAACAGCGGAAGCCAGCCTGGCAGCAGTGAAGAGCAAGCAGGCGGGGAGGATCGTATGGAAAACTTCACCACCAACCTCAACCAGCTTGCCCGCGTAGGCGGTATCGATCCGCTGATCGGCCGCGAGAAAGAGCTGGAACGTGCTATTCAGGTTCTGTGCCGCCGTCGCAAGAACAACCCGCTGCTGGTGGGGGAATCCGGCGTCGGTAAGACCGCAATTGCCGAAGGTCTCGCCTGGCGTATCGTGCAGGGCGACGTACCGGAAGTGATGGCCGACTGCACTATCTATTCACTGGATATTGGCTCGCTGCTGGCTGGCACTAAATACCGCGGCGATTTTGAAAAACGCTTTAAAGCGCTGCTTAAGCAGCTGGAGCAGGATACCAACAGTATTCTGTTCATTGATGAGATCCACACTATCATTGGTGCGGGCGCGGCTTCCGGCGGGCAGGTCGATGCCGCTAACCTGATTAAGCCGCTGCTTTCCAGCGGTAAAATCCGGGTTATCGGTTCGACGACCTACCAGGAGTTCAGCAACATCTTTGAGAAAGATCGTGCGCTGGCGCGTCGTTTCCAGAAAATTGATATCACCGAACCTTCCGTGGAAGAGACGGTGCAGATTATTAACGGTCTGAAGCCGAAGTATGAAGCGCACCACGACGTGCGTTACACCGCGAAAGCGGTACGTGCGGCGGTGGAACTGGCGGTGAAATACATTAACGATCGTCATCTGCCGGATAAGGCGATTGACGTGATTGACGAAGCTGGCGCGCGCGCGCGCTTGATGCCGGTGAGCAAACGTAAGAAAACGGTCAACGTGGCGGATATTGAGTCCGTGGTGGCGCGAATTGCGCGTATTCCTGAGAAGAGCGTTTCCCGCAGCGACCGCGATACGCTGAAGAACCTTGGCGATCGCCTGAAAATGCTGGTCTTTGGCCAGGATAAAGCGATTGAGGCCTTAACCGAAGCGATCAAGATGGCGCGCGCCGGGCTTGGCCATGAGCACAAACCTGTCGGCTCTTTCCTGTTTGCCGGGCCTACCGGGGTGGGTAAAACCGAGGTTACTGTACAGCTGGCGAAGTCGCTGGGTATTGAGCTGCTGCGTTTTGATATGTCCGAATATATGGAACGTCATACCGTCAGCCGCTTAATTGGTGCGCCTCCGGGATACGTCGGTTTCGATCAGGGCGGGCTGCTGACCGATGCGGTGATTAAGCATCCGCATGCGGTACTGCTGCTCGATGAAATTGAAAAAGCGCATCCGGACGTCTTTAACCTGCTGTTGCAGGTAATGGATAACGGTACGCTGACCGATAACAACGGCCGCAAAGCGGATTTCCGCAACGTGGTGCTGGTGATGACCACCAACGCCGGCGTGCGTGAAACCGAGCGTAAATCGATTGGCCTTATCCATCAGGACAACAGTCCGGATGCGATGGATGAGATCAAAAAGATCTTTACGCCGGAGTTCCGTAACCGCCTCGACAACATTATCTGGTTCGATCACCTGTCTACGACGGTTATCCATCAGGTGGTGGATAAGTTTATCGTTGAGCTGCAGGTCCAGCTGGATCAGAAAGGCGTCTCTTTGGAAGTAAGCCAGGAAGCCCGCGATTGGCTGGCCGAGAAAGGCTACGACCGGGCCATGGGCGCGCGTCCGATGGCGAGGGTGATTCAGGACAACCTGAAAAAACCGCTGGCTAACGAGCTGCTGTTTGGCTCACTGGTTGACGGCGGTCAGGTGATCGTTGAGCTGGACAAAGAGAAAAACGCGCTGACCTATGCCTTCCAGAGTGCGCAAAAGCACAAACCGGAAGCGGCACATTAAGTCGCTTGCGTGAAATGTCAAAACCGGCCTCAGGGCCGGTTTTTTTATGCCTTTCTTCTGAATCCTCTTATTCGCTTTTTTAACATATTGATTTTAAAGAAATAAAAAACCGGTTAAAAATAATATGGCAGAGGAGGTTTATTGTTTAATTTCAATAATAACAATATGATGGGGTGCGGTTTACCCAGTTCACTGCCATAAAGGCAGCATTCCATCCTTAAATTTCCTGACTTACCGCATAGTCACTCAGCATTTTCACAAAACGCTCAACGGACCACTCTTTGATATCCGATACCTGGCCGTCACCCATCTCGACGAGCCTCAAAGCACCAGCTTCATCATTGATAACATCTATAGAGTAAAAAGGGCTGTTTATACGTGCGGCGATTTCGCTAACCCTGGCAGGAATATCGCCGTTTGCGGCATGAACTTTGCCATCGAGAACAAAGAATCGCCTTTCGCTGGATGTATCAAATTTCTCCACGCGTCTCAGGCAAACTCCTCCTTCAATTTCACCGCGAAACTGTTTAAGCAATGTGATGATTTCATCAATTTCTTGCGCATTGCGAGCGATTGAGCCGCGGGAGGTTGTGAGCGACTTTACATAGTCCTTCACAAAATAAGCAGGCCAACCATATTCCTTAGTGAGGGCAGCAAAGTCAGCATCTTCGCTAGTCACGATGGTTTCTGGCGTGAGATCCCGACAACTTTCATACCAGCCCGGCAAATGGTGGCATTGAAGATATTGCTGGCATGACGTTAATAAGCGAGCGCCTCGCTTTTCCACCGCTCGGGATAAACTTTCGTACTCATCCGGGTGCAGCATCCATCCGCGCCACAGTACCGGCATATTGGCTGAAAAACTGGATGAAAAGCGGTAGTCGCCCAGCGCCGCAGCCTCTGATGAAAGTAACAGGCAGGTAATACTGCTTTGGCAGGCATAAGTGTACTCAGCTAAAAACATCTCGTCAGGTTGTGACGGATGAAGCATATCGTTGGGATAGATAATTTGCAGGGCGCTCATTTGGGTATCCTTTCTCGCCAGGACAATCCAGCTATTATTTTACGGGCGCAGAGACAGGGCCGTCAAAGCCGAAGAGGGAAGCGGCGTGAGAATAAAAGAAATGAAAAGACCGGGAATTATCCCGGCCTTCAGCATCTGGCGCGTTAAGCGCGAAAACGATCAGCGACTACGGAAGACAATGCGGCCTTTGCTCAGGTCGTACGGGGTCAGCTCAACAGTCACTTTGTCGCCCGTCAGAATGCGGATGTAGTTTTTACGCATTTTACCGGAAATATGCGCAGTTACCACGTGACCGTTTTCCAGTTCTACGCGGAACATAGTGTTAGGCAGCGTATCAAGTACGGTGCCCTGCATTTCAATATTGTCTTCTTTGGCCATCTAGTCCTCTGGGGTATCACTACCGTAGTTTTGAACCGGCAAGATAATGCCGAAGTTCAGCAAGTATGTAAAGTTTTACGTCAAATCGCCGAAGTAGTTTTGGCGCATTGCCCGTAATTCACGCGGATAAACCGGGCGACAGGCGCAAACGTAAAGGGGGAGTGACAGAACGATGGGCGTTATCTGACTCTTATTATTCCCAAACGGCGGCGGGGCAACGGGCAGAAGCTACTCTACCGCGCAATTATAACATCCCGACAAAAAATGTGCTGAAAACATTTATGCTTCTCCTGCAAATAGCACCCTTGGCACCCAGAACCGCTCCGGCAGACGATACGTCCGCAGTACGGAGAGATAGTCGAGATAATCGCGGCGAGGAATTTCCACTGCGCCCAACGAAGCCGTATGCTTGTTTAGCACCTGGCAATCGATTAATTTTCCACCATCGTGCATAAACGCCTGGCTAAAGACCAGTAGTGCGGTTTTGGAGGCATTCTCGGCTCGGCTGAACATTGATTCTCCGCAAAACAGCGCCCCCTGCGCAACGCCGTACATGCCACCCACTAATTCCTCTTCCTGCCACACTTCAACAGAATGAGCGTGCCCCAGCTCATGTAGCTGATGGTATGCCTGAACAATACCCTGCGTTATCCATGTTCCCTCATCACGATGATCGGCGCAGCCTTCAATAACCTGACCGAAGGCGTGATTCAACGTTACGCGATACGGGGAGCGCTGATGAAAACGCTTCATACTGCGGCTGAGATGGAATTTCTCCGGCCACAGTACCGCTCGCGGGTCGGGGGACCACCAGAGAATTGGGTCACCGGGCGAAAACCATGGAAAAATACCGCGCTGATAGGCCATCAGTAACCGCGCCGGGCTAAGATCGCCGCCCAGCGCTAACAGACCATTAGGTTCGCGCAAAGCGCCTTCCGGGGAGGGGAAGGCGATGGAATGATGAGAGAGCTGAACCAGCCGCATTTTTACCTCAACGCATCAGGCAATGATTCAATAGTAGCCTACAGACGCTGCTTAAACTGGTAGTAACGCCCCTGTTCAGCCAGCAATTCTGCGTGACTACCTTGCTCAATAATCTTTCCGTTGTCCATGACTATTATCTGATTAAACCGCGCCAGCCCGCGCAGACGATGAGTTACCATCAGCACGGTTTTTTCACGCATAACTTCAGCAAGTAAATCAAGTATTTGGCTTTCGGTCGTCGCATCAAGGCCTTCAGTAGGTTCGTCCAGCAGCATCAGCGGCGCATCGTGAAGCAGGGCGCGAGCGATAGCCAGCCTGCGCAACTCGCCGCCGGAAAGCTGACGACCACCTTCTCCCAGCCAGCTATTCAGGCCGCTATCTTCCAGCAACCTGGCTAAACCGACGCGTTCAAGCGTTTCTGCAAGCCGGGCATCGCTGGCCCCCGGAGAAGCCAGCAGCAGGTTGTCGCGCAGGGTCGCGCTGAACAGATGTACGCGCTGCGGCACGACGCTCATCGCCTGGCGCAACGTCGCTTCGTTAAGCTGCGTCAGCGGCTGATCATTGAGTAATATCTCTCCCTCCGCAGGATCCCAGGCACGGGTCAGCAGCTGTAACAGCGTCGATTTACCGCAGCCTGTTCGTCCCAGGATGGCGATATGCTGACCGGCCTCGATCTGCAATGATATTTTCTCCAGCGCAGGGGAGGGCTGCTGCGGATAGCTGAAGGTAACCTGATTTAAGCTCAACGAAACGCGATCCAGCTTTTGGCTTTCGCCCTGAGTGAAGGCGACTTCCGGCTCTTGTTCGGTAATTTGCGTGATGCGCTTTGCGGAAGCGATCACCTGCCCCAGATGCTGAAATGCGCCGGTTACCGGCGCCAGCGCTTCAAACGCCGCCAGCGCGCAGAAGACAAACAACGCGATCAGCGCGCCCGGTTGAGTATCGCCGCCAACGCCTGCTGAGGCGAGCCACAGCATAGTAATAACCGCCACTCCGCCAATCAGCAGCATCAGCGCCTGGGAGAGGGCCGTCAGTTCCGCCTGGCGACGCTGCGCATCCAGCCAATGCGCTTCGGTTTTTACCATTTGCTGCCGGTAACGATCGCTGGCGTTGAACAGCATCAGCTCCGCCTGCCCCTGCAGCCATGAGGTCAACTGCTGGCGATACTGCCCGCGGAAATGAGTCATGCTTTCACCGGCGGGCTTACCGGCGCGATAGAACAGCGGCGGCATCACCAGCAGGGTAAGTAGCATAATACCGCCCAGGGTCAGAGCCAGAGTAACGTCCAGTACGCTCAGCCCCACGGTGACGACGAGAATTACCACCAGCGCGCCTACCAGCGGCGATATGACGCGCAGATAGAGATGATCCAGGGTATCGACATCTGCAACCACCCGGTTAAGCAGTTCACCCTGACGAAAACGCGCCAGCCCGGCGGGGGAGAGCGGTAGCAGTTTGCTGAAGGTAAATACCCGCAGATGCTGCAGGACGCGAAAGGTTGCGTCATGGCTGACCAGACGCTCAAAATAACGGCCAGCGGTGCGAATGATCGCCGCGCCGCGTACGCCCGCGGCTGGCAACATATAGTTAAAGCTGTAGATGCCCGCTACGCCAACAACGGCCGATGCCGACAGGAACCAGCCGGATAACGTTAATAAGCCAATGCTGGCCAGCAGCGTAACGATCGCCAGCACGATACCGAGCAGCAGCAGCCATTTGTGTCGTTTGTACAGCGCCAGGTAAGGCCATAATGCGCGCATTTAAATCTCCTCCTGACGATGAGCAAGCAGGGTTGCAAAAGGGCCGCCTGCGGTCGCCAGTTGCGAATAACTGCCTTGTTCAACAATTTGACCATCCTGCATCACCCAGATTGCATCCCAGTTCGCAAGGCCTTCCAGCTGGTGGGTAACCATTAGCGTGGTTTGCTGCGTTGATGCATTGGTCAGCGCCTGCATCACGCGCTGCTCACTATGGGCATCCAGGCTGGCTGCGGGTTCGTCCAGCAGCAGCAGGCGGCAGGGTACCAACAGCGCCCGCGCGACGGCGACACGCTGAGCCTGCCCGACCGACAGGCGACCGGCCTGATCGCCGACAGGCGTGTTAATACCCTGCGGCAGAAGGGAGAGGAACTCGCTGACCCACGCTTTATCCAGCGCAAGCTGTAGCTGTGCTTCGGTGGCATCAGGGCATGACAGCAGGACGTTGTCACGCAGCGTTGCCGCCGGCAGTTGCGGATTTTGCCCTACCCAGCTCAGGAGACGGCGCCAGCGGTCGGCATCCAGACTCTTCAACTCAACGCCATTGACCTTGAGCGAGCCCTCGTAGGGAAGAAAACCCGTTAGCGTATTCAGTAGCGAGCTTTTGCCGGAGCCGCTTTGCCCAACCAGCACCACGCGCTCGCCAGCGCGTAGGGAAAAATTCAGCGGCCCGGCCAGCACTTTACCCTCAGGGGATTTGATCAGCAGGTCGCGGGCTTCGATGCTAATCATTTCATTATCGCTTAATACTTTTTCCCCACGTTCTGGCTGCGCCAGCGGCGTTTCCATAAAGGTCTTCAGGCTATCAGCGGCGCCAATAGCCTGCGCTTTTGCATGATAAAAGGTGCCTAAATCGCGCAGCGGCTGGAAAAACTCGGGGGCCAGAATCAGCGCGAGGAAACCGGCCATCAACGTCACACCGGCGCCGTAGTGGCCAAAGTTGAGCTCTCCCAGATAGGAAAAGCCAAAGTAAACGGCTACCAGCGCAATCGAGAGCGAGGTGAAAAATTCCAGCACGCCGGAGGAGAGAAACGCCAGACGCAGCACTTCCATTGTTCGCTGACGGAAATCCTGAGAAGCCTCGCGTATGTTTTCCGTCTCTGCTTGACCGCGATGAAAAATTCTCAGCGTCTCCATACCGCGCAGGCGGTCGAGAAAATGGCCGCTTAACCGCGCCAGAGCGAGAAAGTTACGTCGGTTGGCATCGGCCGCTCCCATGCCAACCAGCGCCATAAACAGAGGAATAAGCGGCGCTGTGCCCAACAGAATCAGCGCTGCGGCCCAGTTGATGGGGAAAATAGTGATGACGATCAGTAAGGGAATGCTGGCCGCCAGCGTCATCTGCGGTAAATAGCGAGCATAGTAGTCATGCATATCGTCGATCTGCTCAAGGATCAGCGTGGCCCAGCTGCCTGCGGGTTTCCCCTGTATCCAGGCAGGCCCCGCCTGCTGTAAGCGATCCAGAACCTGGCGGCGAATCTCAACGCGGATATGCTGGCCCGCCTGAAAACCCACTCTTTCACGCAACCAGACAACCCAGGCGCGCAGCACAAAGACCAGCACCAGTAACACAAAAGGCAGCAGCAGCGCCGTGGCGGGAATATTTTCCATAATCATGCGATGAAGGATCCGCGCCAGGAACCAGGCCTGAGCAACGATGAGCAGGCCGCTAACGACGCCCAGGAGACGGGAAATCATCAACCAGCGACGGGAGATAATGCTTTGATCTTTTAACCAACGGGTTAAATCTTGTTGACGGGTTTTATTCATTGCGCGCTTAGCAGGTGTAGTTATGAGTTTTTTGGGCACGGCAATGTTACAACGGGGCAAAAATAAAGGCGACTTTTCGTCGCCTTCTTTACCTTTGTTACTGACTTGTAAAGATTATTTGCAAGCGTCGGCTAAACCATCCAGATAACGCTCTGCATCCAGCGCAGCCATACAGCCTGTTCCGGCAGAGGTAATCGCCTGACGATAGATATGGTCCATCACGTCACCCGCAGCGAAGACGCCAGGAATGCTGGTCTGGGTGGCGTTGCCGTGGATGCCGGACTGAACTTTAATGTAGCCGTTTTCCAGCTCCAGTTGACCGGCAAAAATCGCCGTGTTCGGGCTATGCCCGATAGCAACGAACAGCCCGGCAACCTCCAGGGATTCAACATTGTCAGCATTCTGCGTATCGCGCAAGCGCAGGCCGCTCACGCCCATCTGATCGCCGGTTACTTCTTCGAGGGTGCGGTTGGTATGCAGCACGATGTTGCCGCTTTCCACTTTATCCATCAGGCGTTTGATGAGGATTTTTTCCGCGCGGAAGCCGTCACGACGGTGGATCAGATGGACTTCGGAAGCGATATTGGACAGATACAGCGCCTCTTCAACAGCCGTATTGCCACCGCCGATGACGGCAACTTTCTGGTTACGATAGAAGAAACCGTCGCAGGTGGCGCAGGCAGAAACGCCGCGGCCTTTAAATGCCTCTTCTGATGGAAGCCCCAGATAACGCGCTGATGCGCCGGTGGCGATAATCAGGGCGTCACAGGTGTATTCACCGCTGTCGCCAGTCAGGCGGAACGGACGGTTTTGTAGATCGACGCTGTTAATATGATCGAAAATAATTTCGGTCTCAAACTTGGTGGCATGTTCGTGCATGCGCTCCATCAGCAGCGGCCCGGTCAGATCGTTAGGATCGCCTGGCCAGTTTTCCACTTCAGTGGTGGTGGTCAGTTGACCGCCTTTTTCCATTCCGGTAATCAGTACCGGCTGCAGATTTGCGCGCGCTGCGTAGACCGCAGCGGTATATCCCGCAGGTCCAGAACCAAGAATAAGCAGTTTACTGTGTTTGGCCGTGCCCATGAGATCCTCGTAATTTATTAGCATACATGCGCTGGATTGTAGGGAATTTGTGGACGTAAAAAAAGAGCGTGGCAGTTTTGTTAACGATATGTGTAATAGAAGCTGCCGATTAATTGGCGATTTAACGAACGAAGAATATAACTAATTCTACTGTCAGGGGGACAATTATAAGAGGAAAACATGAGAATCAACGGGGGAGGATAATGAATATCTGGCATCTTGTACTAAAAATCGATGTTTTGCTTTGACAATCCCCTGTGCTTTTGCGAAAACATTCATGGAAGAAGAAAAGCAGTGTTTAGCGTGTGGCGAATTTTAATGCACGCAAATGCCATTTTTATCCGGGTTAGCGAAATCTACGCATGGTGTGGACAGACGCCATGCGTGATGTCGGTGACTGCCGTCAGGCAACGGGCTTCTCACGTACCCCTGGGTTACCCATCGTCGTAAGGGTAATGACAGGATGGACTCTGGCAGTGAAGGCTCAGAGTCGGAACAGGAGTAGGGAAGGAATACAGAGAGACAATAATAATGGTAGATAGCAAGAAGC
>ERZ507022.44-NODE-44-length-87545-cov-18.5533_pt1 | contig 87545 bp, 77 predicted proteins | sample MGYA00513164_ERZ507022 | MGnify/ENA metagenome assembly ERZ507022 | reverse complement strand
GGAGACCCCTACTTTTGTAAACTATGTTATTGCACATAACACAGGCCCGGCGCCCTGCCAGAACATCATTTCCGCCGGAAACTCGATAACAGCCGTAGGGGCGAACCAAGGCCGGCAAAGCCGTGCCGCCCGGTTCGCCCGCTCACGCCGGGGGCCCATCCCGGCCGCCGGTCGGGCATGGTATACCAATGGGCCGTCCAATGGCCTGCCAACTGGCAACCAGGGTGTCCGCCAGATGACAGCATAGATTAGTATAAATAGATTAATATAAATAAATTAGTTTAGATTAGATTAGATTTAGACTAGACTAGATTAGTTTAGTTTAATAAGAGAAAAAAGTCAAAAAGACAAATATCATATACTCCTTAAAGTCCGGTGTCTGTTCCGGTACATTCTTCAAGAAATGCAATAAAGCGCCCCCACGTCCTGGATAAAGGCTTCACCGAGAACTTGTTGCCACATATGGCTTTCTTCGCAAGGAGAGAAAAACTGAAAAGTATGATATAATGGGCCCATGATGCTTTTGGCAGAGGAGCGAGGGACCTATGAGCAATTTTTCTTTTTTACGGGAACATTTTCCCCTGTTGGCGGAACTGGGAGAAAAGGCGGAACAGTATCTGTACACCGATCCCAATTCCAGCATGTTCAAACTCCGTTTCCTGGGAGAAAAAATCGTGGAACTGATGTTCCAGTACGACAAGGAAGAAGACCCCACCGACCATACCCAGGTGGCCCGGATCCGCTGGCTCACGGCGGAAGACTATCTGCCGGAACAGGAAGCCGCCAGTCTCACCATCCTGCGAAAACTGGGGAACAAGGCCGTCCATGACAACTACGCCTCAGAACAGGATGCCCTTCTCTGCCTGAAGGTGGCCCATAGCCTCTGCGGCTGGTTCATGGCCACCTACGGAGATTACCGCTACCAGGAACAGCCCTTTGTGATGCCCGGCAAACCTTCTGCCAGCCCCCGGGCCATGGAGCCCCGGCCCGTCCCTGTGCCTCATACGCTGACCCCTGAAGAACAGCAGCTCTCCCGTGCCGAAAGCCGGAAGGCCAAACAGGCTCCCAAAGTGCCCAAGAAACAGCGGGTGGAGCAGAATGGCAAGGCTTCCAGTTACCGGAACATCAGCGAGGCGGAAACCCGCTATCTCATTGATCAGCAGCTGCGCCAGGTGGGATGGGAAGTGGATTCCCGGGAGATGACCTACGCCAAGGGCACCCGTCCCGCCCGGAACCACAACCGGGCCATTGCCGAATGGCCCACGGATGCCTTCCACAAGACGGAACAGGATCCCCGGAAACAGGACCGGGCCGATTACGCCCTGTTTGTGGGCAAACAGCTGGTGGGGATCATCGAGGCCAAACGGCGGTTCAAGAACGTCAGCTCCGTGCTGGACGATCAGTGCCGGGAATACGCCACCCACATCCGAGACAAGGACCGGGAATACCTGGTGGGCCAGTGGGGGGACTACCAGGTACCCCTGCTCTTTGCTGCCAACGGAAGACCCTTTATCCGCCAGTGCCGGATGGCAAGCGGCATCTGGTTCCGGGATGTGCGGAAGCCGGACAACGCCCCCAAGGCCCTGTTGGGATGGATGAGCCCCGATGGGGTCAAAACCCTGCTGGAACGGGATATTCCCGAAGAAAACCGGGCCCTGGAAGCCCTGGGAGACAATATCCTTAAAGATCCAGACGGTCTCCACCTGTATCCCTACCAGATCGAAGCGGTGAAAAAGACCGAAGAAGCCGTCCGCCAGGGACGGAAAAAAATCCTGCTGGCCATGGCCACCGGCACCGGCAAGACCCGGGTGATCCTGGCTCTGATCTATCGCTTCCTGAAAAGCGGCCGGTTCCGCCGGATCCTCTACCTGGTGGACCGAAACACCCTGGGGGAACAGGCCTACGGGAAGTTCACCGAAGTGAAGCTGGAAGAACTGAAGACCCTGGACCAGATCTATTCCGTGAACCAGCTGGGAGATACGGAACTGGCTCCTGAGACCCGGGTCCAGATTGCCACCGTCCAGAGCATGATCCGCCGGCTGTTCACTCCCGGAGATGATCCGGTGCCGTCCGTCTCTGCTTTCGACCTGGTGATCGTGGACGAAGCCCACCGGGGCTATCTCCTGGACCGGGAGATGAGCGAGGGGGAACTGCTTTACCGGGACGAAGGAGCTTACCAGAGCCAGTACCGCCGGGTGCTGGACTATTTCGACGGGGTGAAGATCGGCCTCACCGCCACTCCGGCTCTCCAGACCACGGAAATCTTCGGCCGGCCCATTTACCAGTATTCCTACCGGGAAGCGGTGATCGACGGGTATCTCATCGACCATGATGCCCCGGTGCAGATCCAGACGGAACTGTCCCGGAAGGGCATCCACCTGAAGAAAGGGGACCAGGTGAAGATGTTCCAGCCCGACGAACCGGAAAAGGTGGATACGGCCACCCTGGAAGACGATGTGGATTTCGACGTGGAGGATTTCAACCGGTCCGTCATCACCGAAGGATTCAACCGGGCCGTGCTGATGGAAATCGCCAGATACATCGATCCGGCCAGCCCCCGGATGAGCGGCAAGACCCTGATTTTTGCCGCCACCGACCGGCATGCGGATCTGGTGGTCCAGCTGCTGAAAGAAATCTTCACCCAGCGGGGGGTGCCCAGTGATGCCATTGTCAAGATCACCGGGGCTTCCTTCGGGGGCGACCGGAAAAAGATCAGCGATGCCATCAAACGGTTCAAGAACGAGGACTATCCCTCCGTGGTGGTCACCGTGGATCTGCTCACCACCGGGGTGGACGTGCCATCCATCACCAGCCTGGTGTTCCTGCGCCGGGTCAAGTCCCGGATCCTGTTTGAACAGATGCTGGGCCGGGCCACCCGCCGCTGCGACGAAATCGGCAAGAGCAAATTCGACATCTACGACGCGGTGGGAGAATTTGCCGAGATGGCCAAAGTGACGGACATGAAACCGGTGGCCACCAGTGTCACCACCACCTTCGAAGATCTGTTTGAAGGACTGAAGATAGTAAAAGACGAAAGCCAGATCCGGGACCATGTGGACCAGATCCTGGTGAAACTCCAGCGGAAACTGCCCCGGCTCCAGCCGGAAGCCCGGACCAATCTGCTCCAGGGTCTTAATGCCCGGGACGGGAAAGAATACGTCCATCAGCTTCGGCTGCTGCCCCTGGAAAAGGTAAAGGAGGAACTGCTGGCCAAAGAGAAGGTCTTTGCCGTGCTGGACCGGCACGATTACGGCATCATCGATCCTAAGCCTCTGTACATTGCGGAAGACCGGGATAAGGTGGTGGGGGTGAGCCGGGGGTACGGCCCGGACAATGAGACCCAGCGGCCGGAGGACTATCTGGAGGCTTTTGCCGCCTTTATCCGGAACAACGAGAACCAGATTGCGGCCCTGAAGGTACTGTGCACCAAACCCCGGGATCTGAAGCGCAGCGATTTGAAACAGCTCCAGGCGGAACTGGCCCGGGAAGGGTTTACGGAACCCAAGCTGAATACCGCCCTCCGGGAAGTGAAAAACCAGGACATGGCGGCGGACATCATCAGCCTGGTGCGGCAGGCGGCCCTGGGGTCCCCCCTTGTGAGCCATGCCGAACGGGTCCGCCGGGCCATGGCAAGGCTGCGGCAGCAGCACGATTTTACCCAGGGAGAAGAAAACTGGCTGAAACGGTTCGAAAAGATCCTCCAGAAAGAGGAGATTTTCAACCGGGAAACCTTCGAGGAAGACGACCGGCTGAAACATGCCGGAGGATTCCAGACTGCCAACAAGGCCTTTGGGAACCAGTTGGACGGGATCCTGGACGAACTGAACGACTATCTGTATGACGATACGAATGGAGGACATCTGGCGTGAATACCCAGGAAATCGTACAAAAGCTGTGGAACCTGTGTAACGTGCTCCGGGATGACGGCATCACCTATCATGAATACGTAACGGAACTGACCTACATCCTGTTCCTGAAAATGGCCAAGGAAACCGGGGCGGAAGCCCATATTCCGGAAACCTGGCGGTGGGATGTGCTGGCCTCCAAAAGCGGCCTGGAACTGAAGAACTATTACCAGCAGCTGCTCAGCGACCTGGGCCGGAACAGCCAGGGGCGGATCCGTGAAATCTACGAAGGGGCCCAGACCAAGATCGACGAGCCCAAGAACCTGGAAAAGATTATCCGGACCATTGACGAACTGGACTGGTTCTCCGCCCGGGAAGAAGGACTGGGGAACCTGTATGAAGGACTGCTGGAAAAGAACGCCAGCGAGAAGAAATCCGGGGCCGGCCAGTATTTCACGCCCCGGGTGCTCATCGATGTGATGGTCCGGCTCATGAAGCCCCAGCCCGGGGAAAAATGCAACGATCCGGCCTGTGGCACCTTTGGGTTCATGATTGCGGCCCATGAATATGTGCGCCGGCATACGGATGATTTCTTTGACCTGGACCAGGATACGGCCAATTTCGAGGCCGGGGATGCCTTTACCGGGTGCGAACTGGTCCATGATACCCATCGGCTGGCTCTGATGAACGCCATGCTCCACGACATGAACGGGAAAATCGTGCTGGGGGATACCCTCTCCAGCCTGGGCGAAAGCTTCAAAGACTACGACCTGGTCCTGACCAACCCGCCTTTTGGCACCAAGAAAGGCGGGGAGCGGGCCACCCGGGAGGACCTGACCTTCCCCACCAGCAACAAACAGCTGAACTTTCTCCAGCACATCTACCGTTCTCTGAAACGGGGCGGCCGGGCCGCGGTGGTACTGCCGGACAACGTGCTCTTTGCCGACGGCGACGGAGAAAAGATCCGGGTGGACCTGATGGACAAGTGCAGCCTCCACACCATCCTGCGGCTGCCCACGGGCATTTTCTATGCCCAGGGGGTGAAGACCAATGTGCTGTTCTTTACCCGGGGCCAGGGCGACCGGGACAATACCCGGGAAGTGTGGTACTACGACCTGCGGACCAACATGCCCTCCTTTGGCAAGACCCATCCCCTGGCCAAAGAGGATTTTGCCGGGTTCGAAGCCGCTTATCAGGCCCCGGACCGGGCAGCCGTCCAGGATGAACGGTGGCAGAAATTCACCCGGGAAGAGATCGCCCAGAAGGGGAACACCCTGGATCTGGGACTGATCCGGGATGACAGCGTGCTGGATTACCAGGACCTGCCCGACCCCATCGAAAGCGCCCGGGAAGCGGCGGACCAATTGGAAGAAGCCGTGGCCCTGCTGCGCCAGGTAGCCGATGAACTGGCCCGGTGCCGGAAGGGAGAGGATGCCTGATGGCCGGAAAGAAACAGTCCCTCATCCCGGAAGAAAAGCTGGCCCAGGCCCTGGTGCCCCAGGACCAGCAGCCCTACAAGCTGCCGAAAGGGTGGGTGTGGACGTATCTATTGGATGGATTTGCAAAATGCTGTGATTCTAGTAGAAAACCAGTAAGTGCAAGTGAACGAGCAACCTTAAAAGGAGATATTCCTTATTATGGTGCAACAGGTCAAGTTGGTTGGATTAATGATTATTTAACGAACGAAGAGTTAGTATTAATAGGAGAAGATGGGGCGCCATTTTTAGACGTATTGAAAGATAAAGCATACATTATTAATGGTAAGGCATGGATCAATAATCATGCACATATTTTAAAATCCTATTTTGGACATATTGGTAATTTATACTTGGTTCATTATCTGAATTCCTTTGATTATAGAGGGTTTGTCAACGGCACAACAAGGCTGAAATTAACCCAGGGAAATATGAAAAAAATTCCCATCCCTCTTCCTCCTCTCCCGGAACAACAGCGGATCGTATCCCGCATCGAGAGCCTGTTCACCAAACTGGACGCCGCCCGGGACAAGCTCCAGCAGGTACTGGATACCCAGGAAGCCCGGAGAGCCGCCATTCTGCATGAGGCGTTCAGCGGGGGATGGGGAACAGGAGATAGTGAAGAGGGAAGAGTGAAGAGTGAAGAGGGGGACGGACTAGCCGAAGGGACCGTTTCGGTGCCGGAGGGGTGGAATAGAGTCGCTTTAGGAGACGCTTACGATTTAAAAGCTGGTAAAAATATAAAAGCTAAAGAAATCAGTGAGAAGAAAGATGCTCTTCATCCCTATCCCTGTTACGGTGGAAACGGAATTCGAGGATATGTCAAAAATTCCAATAGAGAAGGGCTTCACCCAATCATTGGGAGACAAGGTGCCCTTTGTGGGAATGTGAATATGGCAGATGGTGAATTTTATGCTACAGAACATGCTGTTGTTGTGACCGACAAAATTCCATCTGATGCGATTTGGACTTATTACTATCTTACTTATTTAGATTTAAACCAATATGCGACTTCGACAGCGCAACCTGGTTTAGCAGTTGGCAATTTAAATAAGATATGGATTGCTTTACCACCATTGGAAACGCAACATAAAGTTGCTTCAGAATTAATTGCGTTATATCAAAAAGAGGATGCTATAAAAAAAGCGGCCCACTCCGCCCTTGCCCAGATCGACTTGCTGAAGAAAGCCATTTTGGCCCGGGCTTTCCGGGGAGAACTGGGGACCGGGGATCCGGAAGATCCCGACGTCCTGGACCTGCTGAAACAGTGCCGGTAATGCGGGGAATCCGTGGATCATCGGCCCCCGTGAAGCGGTCGCCCAGGAACCTGGTAAGAAGTCAGATTTGTACGGTGGGAAGTATTGCAGAGCGCAGAGCGGGACGGACTGAGCCGACAGATCCATTGCGGGTCCATAGGGGGCGCAGGCCCGGCGCCCTGCCAGAACACCATCTTTGCCGGAAACTCGATAACAGCCGTAGGGGCGAACCAAGGCCGGCAAAGCCGTGCCGCCCGGTTCGCCCGCTCACGCCGGGGGGCCGTCCCGGCCGCCGGTGGGGCCTGTATCCCCGCATACAACGTATCCAAGGACACCCCTCAGCAGGAAAAAAACTGAAAAGTATGATATAATGGGCCCATGATGCTTTGGCAGAGGAGCGAGAGCCTAAAAGAGGGGAAAAATATGCAAAAAGCACTTGGAGCAAAAAAGAATAGAGAGGCTCATGATTCCAGACTTCATGGAATGACCCTGGAACAATGGAAAATTTTGTACTGGATTTTTTCTCGTTTTCAAAATGAACTCTTATGGGTAAAGCTTTTTGGATCCCGTGCCAGGGGAGATTACAAAGAAACATCGGATGTGGATCTGGCGATTGCCAGCAAAGAAGACATCCGTACCCCTATGCAGGCGGCATTGGACGAAAGCCAGTTGCCCTATACGTTTGATTTAATCGACTATACGAACCAATCCAACAAGAAACTGCAGGAATCCATTGACAGAGAAGGAATCGTGCTTTGGAAAACGAACCAGGAAGGGAGTCCGATTATGGCCAAAGAACAAATCACCTTAAAATGGGAAGAATACCATAAAGCATTGGGCAGACTGAAAATTGCCTTGCAAAAAGAGCCTGATGCAGATGGTATTTATCTGGATGCAACCATACAGCGGTTTGAATTTACCTTCGAACTGGGCTGGAAACTCCTGAAAGCCATCCTGGATTTCGAAGGGGTGGAGGTGGCCAGCCCCCGGAGCGCTATCCGGGAAGCCTGGAAAATGCATCTGATCCGGGATGCGGAAAAATGGCTGGACATGCAACAGAAACGGAACCTGACAGCCCACACCTACAACGAATCCACCGCAAAGGAAATCTATGGGATGATCAAAAACGAGTATATCGGATTGCTGGAAGCGTTGGACCAGGAGATGGAAGGGAAAGAGTTGTAAGGGATTGCAGGCCCGGCTGTTATACCTTAAATCCGTCCAAAGCCGGGATCCATTGCGGGTCCGTAGGGGGCGCAGGCCCGGCGCCCCGCCAGAACACCGTCCCCGCCGGAAACCCGATAACAACTGCAGGGGCAAATCAAGGCCGGGGCATTTGGCTTCCTTCATTCAGTGGACAATCCCTCCTGAATTGATTATAATTACAAATGCGGTTAGTCTCACGTAAGAACCACAGGCTGTCGCCCCGGCGGCAGCTTTTCTTCACGCTTGAATTTACTTACAGGGGGAATTTGGATTTATGCTTTTAAAGGATTTGCAGATCGGGGAATCTGCAGTCGTTACCAAAATCGAACTGCCGTTCCAGATCGAACGGCGGCTCCAGGCCCTGGGGATGACCCTGGGGACCCGGATTCATGTGCTGAACCGGAAGGGGAAGGGGATCATGGTGATCCTGCTCCGGGGCACCCGGTTTGCTTTGGGCTTCAATATGACCCGGAATATTACGGTGGACAAAGTGGAGGTGGACCATGACTGACATGCAGCAGCCTGAAAAGCATCTCCACGATGCAAAAAATCTCACCATCGGCTTCATTGGCAACCCCAACTGCGGGAAGACCACCCTGTTCAACGCCTTTACCGGCGCCAACCTGAAGGTGGCCAACTGGCCCGGAGTTACGGTGGAGAAGGTGGAAGGGGCCATCCGGCGCCACAACATGAACATCCATCTGGTGGACCTGCCCGGCACCTACAGCCTCACTTCCTATACCATGGAAGAAATCGTGTCCCGGGACTTCATCCTCAGCGACGAAGTGGACGTGATCATCAACGTGGTGGATGCCTCCGCCCTGGAACGGAGCCTGTACCTGACTCTCCAGCTGCTGGAGCTGGGAAAGCCGGTGGTCATGGCCCTGAACATGATGGATATCGTGGAAAAACGGGGGATGGAAATCGACCTGCACCGGCTGCCGGAAATGCTGGGGATCCCGGTGATCCCCGTTTCCGCCCGGAAGCGCCGGGGGCTGGATGTGCTGCTCCATGCGGCCATCCATCACCGGGACGCCAAACACACGGACCCTCTGATCCACGACCACAAGGCAGTGGGGGCCCATCGGCTGGACCACAAAATGTACGCCATGGTCTATTCCGACCCCATCGAAGACCGGATCGACCAATTGATTGCGGAACTGGAAGATAAATATCCGGACATCATCAATCCCCGGTGGCATGCCATCAAGCTGCTGGAACAGGACCAGGAAGTGCTGAAAAAACACCCGGTGGACCGGCCGGACATCCTGGACCAGAACTACGAAACCCGGATCATCCGGGAAAAATATGATTTCATTGAAGAAATCATCCACGAAGTGCTGCTCCACAAGGAAGAAAGCGACAAGCTGACGGACCGGCTGGACAAGGTGCTGACGGACCGGTTCTGGGGGATCCCCGTGTTCCTGCTGATCATGGCGGTGGTGTTCTTCCTGACCTTTACCGTAGGGGACTGGCTGAAGGGGTATATGGAAGACTTCATCGGCTGGTTCGGAGACGGACTGGAAGGGCTGCTTACCGCCTGGTCCGTTAGCGATGCCCTGAAATCCCTGATCATCGACGGAGTCCTGGGGGGCGTGGGGACCATTGTCACCTTCCTGCCCAATATCCTGATCCTGTTTTTGACCCTGGGTTTCCTGGAAGATTCCGGGTATATGGCCCGGGTGGCCTATGTAATGGAAGACGTGATGAGCCGTCTGGGGCTGTCGGGGAAGGCCTTCATCCCCATGCTCCTGGGCTTTGGGTGCACGGTGCCGGCTGTGATGGCATCCCGTGCCCTGGAACACAAGCGGGACCGGTACAAGGTGATGCTGGTGACGCCTTTTATGAGCTGCAACGCCCGGCTCACCATCTATATCCTGTTTGCAGAGATGTTCTTCGGCAGCCATGCCATGGTAGTGGCCTATTCCATGTACCTGATCGGCCTTTTGGTGGCCATCCTGGTGGCTCTGGTGCTCCATGGCATTGAAAAGGCCCAGCACCGCCAGACGGAAGACTTCCTGCTCATCGAGCTTCCGGAATACAAGCTGCCGGATATGCATACTGTGGGCATTTACATGTGGGAAAAGGTGAAGAGTTACCTGGAAAAGGCCGGGACCACCATTTTCGTGGCCACCATCCTGATCTGGTTCCTGCTGAACTTCGGCCCCAGCGGCTACACCACCGATGCAGGAGAAAGCTTCGGCGCCATTATGGGCCATGTGCTGGTGCCGGTGTTCCGGCCCATCGGCCTGGGCTTCTGGCAGATCTGTCTGGCTCTTCTGGCCGGGATTTCCGCCAAGGAAGTGGTGGTATCCAGCTGTGCCGTACTCTTTGGCATCACCAACGCCAGCAGCGGGGCCGGCATGGCGGAATTTGCCGCCGACCTGGAATCCATCGGCTTTACCAGCATCAACGCAGTCTGCCTGATGATCTTCTGCCTGCTGTACGTGCCCTGTGCGGCGGCGCTGGCTACCATCCACAAGGAAAGCGGCAGCTGGAAATGGACGGCTTTTGAAGCCTTCTTCCAGCTGGCAACGGCCTGGATCGTTACCTTTGTGGCCTACCATCTGCTGAGCATTTTGTAAACAAATAAACAGTTATTGAATTATAAGCAAGAGAAAGAAGAAAAATTCCCCTTTCTCTTGCTTATTTTTTCGGTTTGTGGTATAAATAAGTCAGAAAAACAATTAAACGATTGTTTAATCGTTAGGCAAGAGCAAGGAGGAAGAATCATGAAAAAGAGTTATAAAGTGGAAGTGGACTGTGCCAACTGTGCGGCCAAGATGGAAGAAGCGGTGAAGGCCACTCCGGGAGTCCAGGATGCGGTGCTGAACTTTATGTTGCTGAAGCTGAAGGTGACCTTTGCAGAGGGGGCGGATCCGGCGGAAGTCATGGGCCGCTGTCAGGCGGCTGTGGCCAAACTGGATGACGATTTCAAGATTTACTGTTAAAGAATGGCTGAATGGATACCGGAGGGGATGGAACCATGGAACAGGAAAACAAGATCATGATCGGCCGGATCGCCGCCGCCTTTGTGCTGACGGTGGCCGGGGCCTTTCTGCCGGATGCCTGGAGCGGGGAAGGGGTGGCCCTGGAATACCGCTTTTTCCATCTGCTGCCCTATCTGGCGGCCTATCTGACCGTGGCCTGGGACATCCTGCTGAAGGCGGCGAAAAATATCCGGAAGGGTCAGGTGCTGGATGAGAACTTTCTGATGGCGGTGGCCAGCCTGGGGGCCTTCGGTCTGGGCATCTACCAGAACGGGGATTATGCGGAAGCGGTGGCCGTCATGCTGTTCTACCAGGTGGGGGAACTGTTCGAAGACTATGCCGTGGACAAAAGCCGCCGGAACATCAGCGAACTGATGGATATCCGTCCCGACTATGCCAATGTGGAGCGGGACGGGAAACTGGTCCGGGTGGACCCGGATGATGTGGCCATCGGCACCCGGATCATCGTCCAGCCCGGGGAAAAAGTCCCCATTGACGGCCGGGTGGTGGAAGGCCGGTCCAGTCTGGATACGGCGGCTCTCACCGGGGAAAGCCTGCCCCGGGAAGCGGCCCCCGGGGATGAAGTGATCAGCGGCTGCATCAACCTCAGCGGGGTGCTGACCATAGAGACCACCAAAGAGTTCGGGGAATCCACCGTATCCAGGATTTTGGACCTGGTGGAAGACGCCAGCTCCCGGAAGGCGAAATCCGAAGTGTTCATCACCAAATTCGCCCGGGTCTATACCCCGGCGGTATGCAGCGCGGCGCTGGCCCTGTTCCTGCTGCCTCCTCTGGTGCGGATGGCCCTGGGCATGGCGCCTCTGTGGCACATGTGGCTGTACCGGAGCCTGCTGTTTTTGGTGGTCAGCTGTCCCTGCGCCCTGGTGCTGTCCATTCCTCTCGGCTTCTTTGCGGGGATCGGGGGCGCCAGCCGGCAGGGGATCCTGATCAAGGGATCCAACTATATGGAAACCCTGGCCCATACGGCCTATGTGGTGATGGACAAGACCGGGACCCTGACCCAGGGAGTGTTTGAAGTTTCCGCCGTCCATCACAACAAACTGGAAGAAAAAAAAGTGCTGGAAATGGCGGCCCTGGCGGAATGTGCCTCCAGCCATCCCATCAGCAAAAGCCTCCAGCAGGCCTACGGCAAACCCATCGACCGGAGCCGGGTGACGGATATCCAGGAATACGGGGGCAAAGGGGTGGTGGCCCGGGTGGACGGCCATACCGTGGCCGCCGGGAACACCAAACTCATGGAAATGCTCCATATTCCCTATGTGAACTGCCATATGGTGGGGACCCTGGTCCATGTGGCCATCGACGGGGCATACCATGGACACATCCTGATTGCCGACCGGATCAAGGACCATGCCGTGGAAGCCGTCCGGACCCTGAAAGCCAACGGGGTGAAAAAGGTGATCATGCTCACCGGAGATGAGAAACGGACGGCAGAAGCGGTGGCCAAAGAGCTGGGCATCGACGAAGTCCGCAGCGAGCTGCTGCCCCAGGGAAAGGTGGAACAGGTGGAAGAGCTGATCCGCCGGAAGGAGCCCAAGGAGAAAGTGGCCTTTGTAGGGGACGGGATCAACGACGCCCCGGTGCTGTCCCTGGCGGATGTGGGGATTGCCATGGGGGCCCTGGGCAGCGATGCGGCCATTGAAGCGGCGGATGTGGTGCTGATGGACGATGATCCCCTGAAAATCAGCAAAGCCATCCGGATCGCCCGGAAATGCGTGGGCATCGTGTACCAGAACATCGTCTTCGCCATCGGCATCAAAGGCATCAGCCTGGTGTTGGGGGCCCTGGGCTTCATCAACATGTGGTTCGCCATCTTCGCCGATACCGGAGTCCTGATCCTCTGCGTGCTGAATTCCATGCGGTGTCTGTTTGGGGGGAGAAAATAAATGGGGGCTGTTGCACACGCAACAGCCCCCAATCCTCTATTCCACCCCCGCTCCCAGTTGGAATGCTTCCTGGTTGGTGGGGATATGGTCCATATCCATGTCGTCCGTATGGGTCAGCACCACTTTTCCCAGATTGGTCCATTCCAGCCGTTTCATCAGGTAATCAAAATGGTCCAGGATGGGCTGGGGATGGCTGCCGCCAACGGCCACCAGGAGAGCCCCGCTTTTGCCGTTCCCATGCAGCTGGTCGTCCCTGCCTTCTGCCAGAGCCCAGAGACGGTCCATGGCATTTTTCAGCAGACCGCTGTAGGTCCAGAAAAACAGGGGAGTGGCAAAGACAATCACGTCTGATTCCCGGTAGGTGTCATAGATCCGGTCCATGTCATCGGACTGGGTGCAGGGCCTGGCCGTATCCCTGCCCCCGTGGAGACAGCCCACACAGGGGTGGATGTCCATGGCCCGCAGGGGGAACACGGTGACTTCATGGCCCCGGGATTCCGCCCCGGCCTTGAAGGAACGGATCAGGGAATCGGTGAACCCATGGGGACGGAAAGAACCGTTCAATACCATTATTTTCGTCATGACAGTGGTAATGCTCCTTTGTATCGAGTTTTCTCATCAATTGTATTATCCATTATAACAGTTCCGGAATTCTTTTTGAATGGGGGAATTTGCACCCTTATTTCCCTTGTGTTATCCTTAATGGGTGAGGAGGGAGCACCATGAACAGGAAAAAGAGAACCGGGCAGATCCTTTTGCTGGCCTGTATCCTGGCTCTGGGCAGCGGGACCTGGGGCTGTGCCCAGGGAACGGGCCGCCAAGCCGTTTCTCCCGGGCAGGGAACGGCGGTACAGGAAAAACAGTCTCCTGAAAAACCGGCCATGGAATCCAGGCCCATTGCCTTTACGGACCGGCGGCGCCGGCTGATCCGGGAATATGCCCGGATCCACTATGGCCGGGAGATGGAAACCATTGTGCCCCAGGCGGTGGTGGTCCACTGGACCGCATCTGATTCCCGGGACGGGGTGTACCGGTACTTTTACAACGAAGAGAATCCCCATCTCCGGAACGGGACTCTGAATGTGGCTTCTCATTTTCTGGTGGACCGGGACGGGACCATCTGGCAGCTGACCCCGGAAACGGCGCTGAACCGCCATGCCATCGGACTGAACTGGTGCGCCATCGGCATCGAGAACGTGGGCGGAGTGGACGGCCGGGAAGACCTGACCCGGGCCCAGCTGGAAGCCAATGTGAATTTGATCCGGTATCTTCGGGGGAAATATCCCACCATCCAGTGGGTGCTGGGCCATTATCAGCAGGACCAGGCCCGGCATACGTCTTTGTGGAAAGAGAATGTACCAGGCTATTATCATGGCAAGACGGATCCGGGACCCCGTTTTATGGCGGGGCTGAAGGAACAGCTTGCCGGAGAAGGAGTGAAGTTCTTTTGAAACCATGGAACAAGGGAATTGGCCTGCTGCTGGCAGGCCTTCTGCTGCTGCCCGGAGGGGTGCTGCCCCGGACGGCGTGGGCTACTGCTCCGGCTGCCCCATCTGCCAGAGCCGCCCTGAGCCCCCGGATGCAGAAAATCGGGAAGATCATCCAGGGGGCCGGGCCCGCCCAGGTTTATTTCACGGATCTGGCCACCAATCAGAGCCTCTATCGGGGCAGCAGCACCCTGCCTTCTGCCAGCATGATCAAGGTCTTCATCCTGGCCAGGGCCTATGAGGATCTCCGGAACGGCAGCCTGAGCCGGAAGGAAACCTTCACCCTCACCCCGGAAAATGTGGTGGGCGGGGCAGGGGTCCTCCAGGGACGGCCTTATGGCACGAAAGTCCCCCTCCAGGAAGCCCTGGACCTGATGATCACTGAAAGCGACAATACCGCCGCCAACCTGCTCATCGACCGGCTGGGCATGGACCGGATCAATTCGTACCTGCAGAGCCACGGGTACAGCCACAGCGTCCTGCGCCGGAAGATGATGGATACGAAAGCCATGGAGGAAGGACGGGAAAACATGACCAGTACCCGGGATGTGGCCCTGCTGTTCAAGCGGCTGTACCGGGGAAACTGTGTGGGACCGGCCCAGGACCGGGAAATGCTGGAGATTTACAAACGGCAGACCGACAACGACAGCATCCCCGGAGACCTGCCCCAGGGAACGGTGGTGGCTCACAAAACCGGAGAAGTCAGCGATGTGCGCCACGACGGGGGGATCGTCTATACCCCCAAAGGCGCCTATGTGCTGGTGATCTTCACCCGGAACTATACCCCCTACGAAACCATGGCCGGATTGTCGGAGAAGATCTATCAGGCGTTTGTGGAATAACGGGGAGTGTGAATTTTTCACACCCCCGTTTTTATTTGCACATCCCTTTGTTGTCTGAGAAACGTTCCTTCAGCATCCGATTGATTTCGGCTCTGTCTTTTCCCTGCTTTTCCATCTGCTTGATCAGCTTGTAGGCATGGAACAGGGGGGACGGGGCGATTTCAGAACTGAAGAAGCCGATGCCCATGTTCCAGGCCAGTTGTTCGAACACATCGTCCAGGGCTCTGGAATCCAGGCCATTGGCATAGGCTTTCAGCAATTCCCGCATGGCCTGCCGCATCCGCCCGGCACCCACCGCATTGGCCAGGGAAAGCAGGAGCCGGATGTTGTACGCCAGATACCGTTTTTCGCTTTTCCAGGTCATATCCCAGAATTCCACCGCCAGTTCTCCCAGCTTTTCATCGATCAGGGGGTAATTGGTGATCACCGCCGGCCGTTCCGGTGCGTCGTCTCCGTTTCCTTTTGCCTGGGCCCGGTAGAAATACGCGTGGTATTCGTAATCCGCTTTTTTCTCCGTATCATGCACGTAGCCCAGCATTTCCATCACTTCATAGAGGGGAATGGGTTCAAAGGATTGGATCACTTCCAGCCCTTCTCCCACAGGAAGCTTCGCCGCCTGGTTTTTCAGCCCTTCCAGGAAATTGCCCGCAATGCCCCGCACATCGATTTTTTTGAAGCCGCCAACTTTCTCTTTCCATTCCATATTTTTCATATCCGTTTGCCCCTTTCGTTTGTTCTGTTATCTGCAGTCACCATAGGTGTTTTGGTTGGCTCTTTCGTCTTTCTGGAATCAATATAGCATGGCAGGGAAAACAAGTATGTTGGCAATACAACGGACGAAAGATTCTCCCAAAGTCCACAGTCCGGGACAGCATCCAGCCGGTTCTCAAAAAGATTTGGGAAGTGGATCTATGCCATGAACTGCAAAGAAGAGGAGATGGAAAAATTCCATTATCCGGAAACCGTTATATAAATCGTTTCCGTAGGACCTGCAGGTTCGTCGGTCTGCCTTCTTTCTCCCTCTATTTTCAAAAAGTTTAACTTTTTTCGCTCTCCTGTACTGTATACTATGGATAGACAATACAGCACGGGGGGCGGTTTTTTATGTTTGAAGGCAGAATCCGGGAGGTGGGGCGGCCGGACCGGATCCTTTCCTATTTCGGACAGGAAAAGGCCGTGCTGCTGGTGGTAACGGTCACCGGCATCCTCTACAACCTGGGCATGGGAGCCGGGCCCTATTTCGAAGGCCAGCTGGCCCAGTGCCTCTACGACATTTACCAGGGGGAAGCCACTGCCGGGGACATGGCCCGTCTGGCGGCGCTCTATGTGGGAGTGATCTTCCTGGTCCAGCTGGCCCGGGCGGGGAAGCGGTACAGTGTGCGGCTCTTTGCCAACCGGGTGAGCCGGACCATGCGCCATACCCTCTACCACAGCCTGGTGCGGCTGGACGCCCATGCCCTCCAGCAGGAAAACCTGGGGAACCTGATGACCAAGGCCATGGGGGACGTGGACGCCTGTGCGGAAGGGATGCGGAAATTCACCACGGAGGTGTTCGATACCGGGGTGGTGATGGTAGTGTACCTGTCCCTGCTGCTGGCCTATGACTGGCGGCTGACCCTGCTGGCCTGTCTGTTCACTCCGGCGGCCTACTGGATCGCCAACCGGCTGAAGAAACAGGTGGCCCGGGCCAATGGGGTTTACAAGGCCACGGAAGCCCGGCTGAACACCCTGACCCTGGACCGGGTGAGCCACGCCCTGACCTACCGGATCTACGGCCAGGAAAGCCGCCGGGATGCCGTTTACGAAACCCAGCTCACCGCCTACGAAAAGGCCAGTGCCCGGGCCAATATCTTCGAAGGGGCCCTGGGGCCTTTGTATGACGCCATTGCCATGGCCGGCACCGGGATGATCTTCTGGTTCGGGGCGAAAAACGTCCAGGGCACCGGCTGGGAAGTGTGGAACATCGCCAGCTTCACCACCTTTCTGGCCTGCTTCACCAAACTGGCGGTGAAGACCAGCCATGCGGCCAAGTTGTTCAATGCGGTCCAGAAGGCCCAGGTTTCCTGGCAGCGGATCAAACCCCTGCTCCGGCAGGCGGCACCGGAACAGGAGGAACAGCTCCTGGGTCCGGTGGAACCGGTGACCCTGGAAATCCGGGATCTGTCCTGCCATTATCCGGGCCAGGAGAATGGCCTGGAAGGGATTTCCTTTACCGCCCGTCCCGGGGATATCATCGGCATTACGGGCCCGGTGGCCTGCGGGAAGAGCCTTTTGGGGAAGGTGTTCCTGGATGAGGTGCCCTGGACCGGCTCCATCCGGTGCAATGGACGGGGTTTTTCCGCCCTGGACGGGCTGCAGCGCCGGAGCCTGATTTCCTATCTGGGCCACGATCCGGAACTGCTGACCACCTCCATCGGAGAAAACATCCGGATGGGAGACCCGGTGGAGGTGGAAAAATTCCTGGCCATGACCAACCTGGCAGGGGAAGTGGCCGCCATGCCCCAGGGAGCGGATACCCCGGTGGGCAGCGGCGGCACCCGGCTTTCCGGGGGTCAGCAGGCCCGGATTGCCCTGGCCCGGACACTGGCCCATGCCCGGTCCATCCTGGTGCTGGACGATCCCTTTGCGGCGGTGGACCGGAAGGGGGAGACGAAGATCCTGGATGCCATGAGAAAGACCTTTCCGGACCGGGTGATCCTGCTGATTTCCCACCGGCTCACCCATTTTCCGGAATTTACCGGGGTATTGTTCCTGGAAAAGGGCCGGGGAAAGTTCGGTACCCATGACCAGCTGCTGCAGGAAGAGCCCGGCTATGCCCGACTGGTGCAGCTCCAGCAGGAAGGAGTGGATCTGGATGAACAATGAGAATCCTGTATGGAAAAGTGTCAAAGGCACCCTCCAGGCCCATCCCCGGACCGGGGCCCTGGTGGCCGTCCTGGTGGTCCTTTCGGTGACCACCTCCCTGCTGCCGCCCCTGGTGCTGGAAAAAGCGGTGGACAGCCTGACGGAAGGCCGGGGGATCCCCTGGCAGCTGGGGGCTCTCTACATCGGGCTCATCGTCCTGTCGGACTGCTGTGAAACAGCCCAGAACGGGGCCATCACCCTGTTCGGCCAGAAGGTGACCCACGGGCTCCGGTCCACCCTGTGCGCCAAGCTGGACCGGCTGCCGGCCCGGTACTTTACCGGCCATCCCAGCGGTCAGACCGCTTCAGTGTTCGTCAACGACGGGGACACCATCGATGCTCTGTATTCTGACGGAATCGTGGGGATGCTGGCGGACGCCTGCAAACTGCTGGGGATTTTGGGGATCCTGTGGAGCCGGAGCCGGGGCCTGTTCGCCATCCTGTGCCTGGTACTGCCCCTGCTGTTTATGCTCACCCGGCATTTCCAGCGGGGGACCCTGGCGGCCCAGAGGGAAAACCGGCGGGCCATCGGACGGGTGAACAGCCATGTGCCGGAGACCATCCGGAACATCCGGACCATCCACACCCTGGGGAAGGAACCGTATATGGAAGACCGGTACGATTCCCTGATCACCGACAGCTTCCGGGCCATCAACCGGGCCAATGTGTTCGACGGGATCTATTCTCCCATCATCCTGGTGACCCAGGCGGCAGTGGTGGCGGTGATCATGGTGGGAGCCTCCCAGGGGCCTGCCTGGGCGGATCTGTTCGGTCTTTCCGTTGGGTCTGCCGTGGCGGTGATCGCTTATGTGGGGAAGATCTTCGGTCCCCTGGAAAGCATCGGCATGGAAATCCAGAGCATCCAGAGCGCCATGGCCGGGATCCAGCACATCGGGGAATTCCTGGATGAACCGGAACGGGAACCGGTTTCCGCCAGTCCCCTGCCGGAAGAACTGCGGCAAAAGGCGGTGGCTTTTTCCCATGTGACTTTCGGGTACGATCCGGCCCGGCCCATCCTCCGGGACTTTTCCTGCAGCCTGGAACCCGGGGAACAGGCCATCCTCATGGGGCCCAGCGGCTGCGGGAAAAGCACCCTGTTCAAGCTGCTGCTGGGGATGTACAGTCCCTGGCAGGGAAATGTGGCTCTTTTGGGACACCGGGCCGGGACCATCCCGGAAGGGGAGAAACGCAGTCTGTACGGCTGTGTGGAACAGGAATTTTCGGCGGTGCCCGGTACGGTGAAAGACCAAGTGACACTGGGGGACGATTCGGTGACTCCGGAACAGGTGGACCGGGCCCTGGCCCTGGTGGGACTGAAGGAAACCGTGGACCGGATGCCCCAGGGGAAGGAAACCCCCATGGGGGACGGACTGTTCTCCCAGGGAGAACTCCAGCTGCTGAACATTGCCCGGGCGGTGGCCAGGGAACCCCGGCTGCTCCTTCTGGACGAAATCACCGCCAACCTGGACAGCCAGACGGAAGCCCGGGTGCTGGAAGCCCTGGAACGGGCCGCCCGGGGCCGCACGGTGCTCAGCATCTCCCACCGGTTCTCCCGGATGATGGCAGGGCAGAGGATCGTGAGGATGGGGTGATTGGTTGTCAACGGCCAGTGACCAGTGACCGGCAAAGGGGCTGTGAAAAAATGAGAAATCATTTTTTCACAGCCCCTTTTTTTCAATATCCCAACTTCTTCTTCAGTTCTTCCATATCCTTTTCCGACAGGAAAGGACGGATCACATCCAGATAATAGTCCGCTTCCTGTTCTCTGCCCGCCTTGTGGCAGGCCTGGGCTCCGCCGGCGGCCAGCCGGAGCACTTCCGGATTGGGCCCCAGGGGGATGGCTTCCTTCTGGGTGAAGGTGGTGAGTTCTTCCCGGGTGGCCGGCGCCAGTTCATCTCCCAGCTTCTGGGCGATGGTTTCCAGCTGGCCCTTTACGGCCCCTTCCTCCCCGTAGTTCAGGCTCAGCAGGAAGGCGTACCGGGCACCCTGCCAGTTGCCCCTGTGGAGCAGCCGTTCCCCTTCGTTCCGGTAGCACCGGGCCAGGTCGGCAGGGCGGAAAGCCTGCCGGAAGGCATCCCGGTTCACCCGTCCGAAGCCGTCCCAGTCCTTTTCTTCCCGGAGCACGGACAGATAGCAGAACCGCACCGGGGCACTGGTGGGATCCCAGCGGAGTCCCTTTTCCAGGGCTTTCCGGGCCGCTTTGGTCTGGCCCTGGGCCAGTTCCAGTTCGCCCAGCAGCAGGTAGAGCAGATGGAAGGGGAAGGGAGCCTGCTGGACGGCCTTTCTGGGCTGGTAAAACTGCTGGTACAGCACCATTTCCATAGGCTCCGCAAAGGAACGGAATTCCACTTCCGAATCCGGCTGGAACAGGGCGGAATGCTCCGCCTCCCGGATATGGGGGGTGAGGATGGCCCGTGCCTTGTCATAATCCCCGGCGCCGGTGAGTTTCTGGGCTTCCGCCAGATCGGCCCGGAATTTTTCAAAGGCGTGGCTGAACATATCCGCAAAATGCTGCCGGCTCTCTTCCGGCATCAGCTTGTACAGCAGCTGGGTGCAGGCCCGGATGATTTCCCGGTGCAGGGGATGGTCCCGGTACAGCTCCATGCAGCCCTGCAGATATTTGATGTCTTTCTGGGAGTTCCCGGTCAGGTTCTCCCGGATGGATTTCAGGATGGATTCCAGTTCTTCCATGATTCTTCCTCCGATTCATTGCAGTTTGTATTCTATTATACAGCCCTTGCCCCCTTCCTTCAACTGTGCTATAATAGTTCCATTCAATTCCATACCTTGCCATGAACAGGAGAGTACTCATTTCCGGAGGTCACAGAGAGTGGGGAGCAGGTGGGAGCCCCATACGGAAAGAAACGGGGAAGTTCACCTGGGAGCAACCGGACTGAACGGAGTAGGTCCGGCGCCGGCCCCGTTATCGGCCAGATGAGTGAAAAAATAGGGTGGTACCGCGAACCTTCGCCCCTTGTGGGGACGGAGGTTCTATTTTTTTAGGAGGCGTGAACATGAGCGATAAACTGCAGGAACTGCGGGAGAAGATCCAGAAGGATCTCAGTCAAGTCAAAAGTGTGGAAGATCTGAAGAACATCCGGGTCCAGTACCTGGGCAAGAAGGGGGCCCTGACCTCCATTCTCCGGAGCCTGGGAGACGTGGCGGCGGAAGAACGGCCGAAGATCGGCAAAATGGTCAACGAAGTCCGGGCCAAGATGGAACAGCGGATCAACGAACAGATGAAGCTGCTGGAAGCCCATCAGATGGAAGAAAAACTGGCCAGTGAAACCCTGGATTTCACCCTGCCGGGACGGAAACCGGCCCTGGGCCATCTCCATCCGGTGACCCAGACCCTGCGGGACATCAAGAAAGTGTTCATGCGCATGGGGTTCGAAGTGGTGGAAGGCCCGGAAATCGAAACGGACTATTTCAACTTTGAAGCCCTGAACCTGCCCAAGGACCATCCGGCCCGGGATATGCAGGATACCTTCTACATCACCGATGACATCCTGCTCCGGACCCAGACTTCCGGGGTACAGGCCCGTACCATGCAGAGCCGGGAACCCAACACCCCCATCCGGATGATCTGCCCGGGCACCGTGTACCGGAACGACTACGATGCCACCCATTCTCCCATGTTCCATCAGGTGGAAGGCCTGGTGGTGGACAAGGATATTTCCCTGGCGGACCTGAAAGGGACACTGGAACTGTTCTGCAAGGAGATGTTCGGGGACAGCGTGAAGATCCGGCTGCGGCCCAGCTTCTTCCCCTTCACGGAACCCTCCTGCGAAGTGGATATCAGCTGCGTCATGTGCGGGGGCAAGGGCTGCCGGGTGTGCAAGAACTCCGGCTGGCTGGAAATCCTGGGGGCCGGGATGGTGCATCCCAACGTGCTGCGGATGAGCGGCTACGATCCGGACAAAATGAAGGGCTTTGCCTTCGGGATGGGCGTGGAACGGATTGCCATGCTGCGGTACGGCATCGACGATCTCCGTCTGTTCTTCGAAAATGACCTGCGGTTCATCCGTCAATTCTGAGTGGGAGGCAAAGGACAATGTTAGCTTCTATTAATTGGTTGAAACAATATGTGGATATTCCCGTAACGCCGGAAGTGCTGGCGGACAAACTGACCCGGGTGGGCCTGGAAGTGGAACAGGTGATCCATCTGGGCGAAGGCCTGGAAGGGGTCATCACCGGGAAGGTGGCCCAGATCGAACGGCATCCCAATTCTGACCATCTGTGGATCTGCCAGATGGACCTGGGGCAGGGGGAACTGGTCCAGATCCTCACCGGGGCCCAGAACGTGCATCAGGGGGATATGGTACCGGTGGCCGTGGTGGGCTCCCATCTGCCCGGCGGCATGACCCTGAAGGCCGCCAAGATGCGGGGCCTGGATTCCAACGGCATGCTGTGCAGCGCCGGGGAACTGGGCATCGATGCCAAACTGCTGCTGCCGGAACAGCGGGACGGGATCTTCATCCTGCCGGAAAACACTCCCATCGGGGTGGACGTGAAGGAACTGCTGGGGCTGGATGATGTGGTGCTGGATATCGACCTGACCGCCAACCGCAGCGACTGCTTCAACATGCTGGGCCTGGCCCGGGAAACCGCCGCGGTGCTGGGACAGAGCCTGCGTCTGCCCAAACTGGCCACCCGGGACGAAGCGGCCGGCAGCGCAGCCGACTGCGCCAAGGTGGAAATCCAGTGCAAAGACCTGTGCACCCGGTTCGCCATGCGGATGGTGAAGGATATCCAGGTGACGGAATCCCCCGAATGGATGCAGAAACTGCTCCGGGCCGTGAACATCCGTCCCATCAACAATGTGGTGGACGTGACCAACTATGTGATGATGGAACTGGGCCAGCCCATGCATGCCTACGACTATGACACGGTGGCGGACCACACCTGGATCGTCCGCCGGGCCCAGGAAGGGGAGACCCTGGTGACCCTGGACGGCCAGAAACGGGACCTGAATCCCAACATGATCGTCATCGCCGACCCGGAAAAAGCCATTGGTCTGGGGGGCGTCATGGGCGGCCTGGCTACGGAAGTCACCGGCAAGACCGTGAACGTGATGCTGGAATCCGCCACCTTCTACGGCCCCAGCATCCGGCACACCTCCAAGGACCTGGGCCTGCGCAGTGAAGCTTCCCAGCGGTTCGAACGGGGGGTGGACACCATCCGGGACCACGATGCCCTGAACCGGGCTGTGCACCTGCTGGAAGAAATGGGCGCCTGCAAGGCCGTGGCCGGTGTGGTGGAAGACTACCCGGTACCCCAGGAACCGGTGAAGATCAAGGCCCTGCCGGAAGCCCTGCGCCGGCGGATCGGCACGGAAGAAATCACCGATGCAGAGATGCGCTCCATCCTGGAAGGGCTCCGGTTCGATGTGGAACCCCAGGCCGACGGAAGCTGGCTGGTCACCGTGCCCACCTGGCGGAACGACTGCACCTGCGATGCGGACCTGTCTGAAGAAGTGGCCCGGATGTACGGCTACGACAAGATCCCGTCCACCCTGCCCCAGCTGGATATGGCCCGGGGCGGCCAGGCTCCCATCGAGGACGTGAAGGACAAGGTACGGAACTGCCTGGCGGATGCGGGTCTGGACGAAGTGATGACCTACACCTTCATCAACGCCGGGGACTTTGACAAACTGGGACTGGGTGCCGACGACAGCCGCCGGCAGGCCATCCAGATCATCAACCCCATCAGCGACGATTTCCGCACCATGCGCACCACTCTGGTGCCCAGCCTGCTGAATACCGCCGCCTACAACCTGGCCCGGCAGAACGACCGGGTGGCCCTGTTCGAAGTGGGCCGGGTGTTCCTGCCCAAGGCTCTGCCCCTGACAGAACAGCCTGCGGAAAAGACCCGTCTGTGTGTGGTGCTGTCCGGCAAACGGAATGAACTGAACTGGACCGAAAGCAAGGACGCGGTGGACTTCTTCGACCTGAAAGGGGACCTGGAACTGGTGCTGGAAGTGCTCCAGGCCAGCGGCGTGACTTACGCCAAACCGGAAGAGAAGTTCCTCCATCCCGGCAAGAGCTGCACCGTGCTCCATGACGGGAAGGCCGTGGGCTTCATGGGGGCCCTCCATCCCCAGGTGCAGGACCGGTTCGGCCTCAGCGGGGAAACCTTCGTGCTGGAACTGGATCTGAGCAGCTTCGTGGAGGGGGCGGAACGGATTCCCCAGTTCACCCATATTCCCCAGTTCCCCAGCACCAGCCGGGATATTGCCGTGGTGGTGCCTCAGACCGTCAGCGCCGTTGACCTGATGGCGGAAATCCGCACCCAGGCCGGCCCGCTGCTGAAGGATGTGCGGCTGTTCGACGTGTACAGCGGCAAGCAGGTGAAAGCCGGGTGCAAGAGCGTGGCCTTCAGCCTGACCTTCCAGGATCTTACCCGGACCCTCCAGGACAAGGAAATCAACGACATCATCAACCAGGTGGTGAAGAAAGTCCAGGAACGGTTCGAAGGGGAATTGAGAGAGTAAAAAGGGGTGTGAAAAAAACACACCCTCGGTCAACGGTCAGCTGACCGTTGACCACTTTTTTCAAAAAAACTGTTGACAAAAATCCCTATCTATCGTATACTAAACAAGTCAGCGGCGCTGGAAAGCAAAGCGACAACGGCCCAGTAGTTCAGTTGGTTAGAATGCCGCCCTGTCACGGCGGAGATCGTCGGTTCGAGTCCGTCCTGGGTCGCCAATGCCTCGGTAGCTCAGTTGGTAGAGCAAAGGACTGAAAATCCTTGTGTCCGCAGTTCGATTCTGCGCTGAGGCACCATTCTTTATGCGGAAGTAGCTCAGTGGTAGAGCATCACCTTGCCAAGGTGGGGGTCGCGAGTTCGAATCTCGTTTTCCGCTCCATAGGAGTATAGTTCAATGGTAGAGCAACGGTCTCCAAAACCGTCGATCTGGGTTCGAATCCTAGTACTCCTGCCAGTGAATTTGAAAGGACTTCCTGAAAGGGAAGTCCTTTTTCGTATTGTTTTCCACCAGGTGGAAGTAGATCCGGTCGGCCGGGTGGAGACAGCCGCCGGGCTTGTTCAGCAGACAGGCCTGTTTCCGGGGAATCCAGCTGGAAACCACCAGGGGTAAAGAAAAAGTCCAGGGTTTGTGCGCGGGGTTTCATAGGTAAGGCTCCTTTATACAACAGATACTTTTATTGTAGGGAAAAGGGGGATAAGAGTCAATGTTCCCCGGGCCTCCTTGACGAAATGAAGAAAATTTGTGATAATAGAATCAGAAAATGTTAAAAATGCTTAATTGTCAGAAATCTGAAATAATCAGGAGGTGCTTCAATGAGAGGATATTCCATGCTGAAAATCGGGGAATCGGGATGGATCGAAAAGGAGCGGCCGGTATGCGGCCCTCTGGATGCCATCTGCCGTCCCATTGCTGTAGCCATCTGTTCGTCCGACGTCCATACCCTGTGGGCCGGGGCCATCGGGGACCGGCACAATATGATCCTGGGCCACGAATGCTGCGCTGAAGTGGTGGAAGTGGGCAGCCTGGTGAAGGATTTCAAACCCGGTGACCGGGTGCTGGTGCCCGCCATTACTCCGGACTGGAGTTCCGAAGCGGCCCAGGCCGGATGGCAGCAGCATTCCGGCGGGATGCTGGGCGGCTGGAAGTTCTCCAACTATAAAGACGGGGTGTTTGCGGATTTCTTCCATGTGAACGATGCGGATGGGAACCTGGCCCATCTGCCGGAGGGGATGGACCCGGTGGATGCCTGCATTATGTCCGACATGGTTCCCACCGGCTTCCATGCGGTGGAACTGGCGGATGTCCAGTTCGGGGATACGGTGCTGGTCATCGGCATCGGTCCTGTGGGCCTGATGTCCGTTCGGGCCTGTGCCCTCCGGGGAGCCAGCCGGATCATTGCCGTGGGGACCCGGCCGGTGTGCCGTCAGGTGGCCAGGGAATACGGAGCCGATGAATTCATCAGCTACAAGGAAGGCCCCATCTTCCAGCAGGTGCTGGATATGACCGGCGGCGCCGGGGTGGACCGGGTGTGCATTGCCGGGGGCACGGTGGATACCTTCAGCGAAGCCATCAAATGTCTGAAACCCGGGGGACGGATCGGCAACGTGAACTACCTGGGTTCCGGGGACTATGTGAAGATCCCCCGGGTGGAATGGGGCGCCGGGATGGCCAACAAGACCATTGCCGGAGGGCTTATGCCGGGGGGCCGGCTGCGCATGGAAAAACTTTCCAGCCTGGCCACCAGCGGGCGTCTGGATCTCCACAAGGAAGTCACCCATATCTTCCAGGGGAAGGAACATGTGGAAGAAGCACTGTTCATGATGCGGGACAAACCTGCCGATCTGATCAAACCGGTGGTCATCTGGTAAAAATGGAACAGGGGGGCGCTGCTTGATGGGCAGCAGCCCCCTTCTTTTTCCTGCAGGGAGGATTGCCATGAAAATACTCATTGTCTCCGGCTTCCTGGGAGCCGGGAAAACCACCTTCATCCGTCATCTGACGGATACGCTTCCCCAGGTGGATTTTGCCATTTTTGAAAATGAAATCGGGGAAACGGACCTGGATGCCAAGGTCCTGCGGGATGGGGACCGGAGCCTGAATGTGTACGAAATGACGGAAAACTGCGTGTGCTGCACCGGCAAGGCGGATTTTCTCACCAACCTGATGACCATCCTCTCCGCCCTGGATCCGGAAGTGCTCATTGTGGAGCCTACGGGAGCAGCCCGGCTCAGTGCCCTGATGGGGGCCATCGAGGGGCTGCAGTACGATGCTCTGGAACTGCTGCCGCCCCTGACCCTGGTGGATGCCGGGACATTTTTCCGGGAAAAGGATGATTTCAGTGAGCTGCGCCTGGACCAGATCCGTCATGGATCCGTACTGATCCTGTCCAAATCGGAACAGCTGTCCCCGGAAGAGACGGCGGTTTACCGCCAGGAACTCCAGGAACTGGCTCCGGAGGCGGAGATCATCACCGGGGATTACAAAAAACGGTCCGCAGACTGGTTCCGGAGCCTGCTGGAAAAGCGGGGAGGACTAGTCCCGGCGCAAGAGGATCATGAACCCTGCCAGGAACACCACCATCATGACCATGACCATCATCACGGAGAAGAGGCCCTGACCACTGTGACCCTGACCCGGGTGGCCGTGGCCCATCCCCTGTACCTGATGCGGTTCCTGGACCTGGTGACCAAAAGCTGTTTCGGCCGGATTCCCCGGGCCAAAGGGTATCTGCCCTGCGGGAACGAATGGGTCCGGTTCGATCTGGTCCAGGACCGGTGGCTGATTTCCGGTTTTGCCCCCCAGGAAGAGGCCCGGGTGACCCTGATCGGAACCCGGCTGAAGGAAGAAGCGGCCCGGAGCTGGTTTGAAGGGGCGGAGGGAGCTGCAAGGTCCGGGCTATAACAATTGGCGGTTCATTCCGTAAGAAGATAGCTGGTCTTTATGAGAGCCAGGATGGCTTCGTCCGCCAAAGAATCATCCAGCACCACAGAAATCCACAGCCGGTGGTCCATGTGATAGGCAGGATAGATGCCGGGAATGCGGTGGAGCTGTTCCGCCTCCTGGGGCCGGATCTTCAGATTCATCACGTCGAGCAGGTCAGGGGTGCCATCCTTGTGGAGGACCGTACGCTTCACATTCATGATGAGGGCGAACCATTTCCGGTTGGAAGCGTGGCGGAAAGTTCCGTAGGACTGGTAACGGGCAGAATGTTCCCAGGGAAAATCCGGCATGACCTGGAACTGGTCCAGGATCTGCCGGGTGAGCCGGTTGGCCTGGGGAGAAGCAAAAAGGACATCCCGGCAGCAGTGGTCGGCAATGTCTCGCAGCAGGGCGCCGGGCCTGCGCCCCCTACGGGACGGAACACAATGGCGGGGCGCCGGGCTTCCCCTGTATGGTACAATAGAAAGAAAAAAGGAGGCCTGCCATGAGAAAATGTTGGAGCTTGGCCGCCCTGCTGGTCCTGGCCTTTTTGCTTGTTCTCCTGGCCGGCTGCGGAGTGGACCAAAGACAGAGGGACGGGAAGACCGGGGCCTCGCCGGTGAGGATCAGTGGGTCGCTTCGGGGCCCAGTCTTCTAGTCTCTGGCCGGATGAACGACTCACGATGAACCCCAAAGGAGGAACTCATGCCAATCCATTTTACCCCTTTCACTGGGGGGCTTTTGCTGATCAATCTCATTACGTTTGCCGCTTACGGCTATGATAAATTCTGTGCCAGGCGGGGAGCCTGGCGGGTGCCGGAAATCCGGCTGCTTCTTTTGGCGGCGGTGGGGGGCAGCCTGGGAGCCCTGTTGGCCATGTTCCTGTTCCGGCACAAGACGAAGCATCTGAAATTCACCATCGGGGTGCCGGTGATCCTGGGGCTGCAGATTTTTCTGGGGGTGAATTTTCTCATCGCCAGTCACTAGCCAAAGGAGAAATTTGCAGGCAAATCTTTTGAAGGGGAACGCAGCCCAGCTGCGTTTTCTTTCAGAACCATCTTCCTTTGACCGTTGGCAGCAGCCCTCCACATTTCCCTCTTGCCAAACGTCAAAATGTCAAATATAATAGAGCATGGGAGAACCTGTCTTTCCCATAGGAGGTAATCATCATGCGCAATATTGCCGATGCCATAGAGCAATTCATCATCAGCGAGCTGTTCGCCAATGAACAGGACCGGGTGGATGTGAAGCGGAGCCAGCTGGCGGAAAAACTGTCCTGCGCTCCCAGCCAGATCACCTATACCCTGACCACCCGTTTCACCCCGGAACGGGGCTACGAAGTGGAATCCAAACGGGGGAACGGGGGCTTCATCCGGATCATCCGGCTGCCACGGCAGACCCAGGCCCATCCGCTGCTGCCTTCCGGCAAAGAGGTGAAATCGTCCGGCCAGCTGGTCCAGGCCCTGGCTTCCCACAAACTGATCACCGGCCGGGAAGCCCGGCTGCTGGATTATTTCCTCCATGTACTGGGGGACCATGTAAGCGAAGAAAACAAGGAACAGATTGTGCGGACGGCGTTCCAGCTGCTCCAGGAGGAGGAGTAAGTGGCCAAAACACAGACCCATTATGTATGTCAGAACTGCGGGTATTCCACTCCCAAATGGCTGGGCAAGTGCCCGGAATGCGGCCGGTGGGATACCCTGGTGGAAGAAACGGCGGCGCCGGCTCCCAGCCGGCAGCGGCCGTCTTATCTTGCGGTGACGGAGGCTCCCACCCCCAAGACCCTGAAACAGGTGGACCGGGTGAAGGTCCAGCGGATGACCACCGGGATCCATGAATTCGACCGGGTGCTGGGAGGGGGCATCGTCCCCGGTTCCCTGATCCTTCTGGGCGGGGCCCCGGGCATCGGGAAAAGCACCATCACCCTGGATGTTTCCATGAAGGCGGCGGCCCGGGGTGCCCGGGTGCTGTATGTTTCCGGGGAAGAAAGCGAAGCCCAGACAGCCATGCGGGCAGAGCGGCTGGGACAGGCCACGGACGCCCTGCAGATCATGACGGCCACGGAACTGGGCACCATCCTGGTCCAGGCCCGGCAGGTGAAGCCCCGGCTCCTGGTCATCGATTCCATCCAGACCATGTACAACCAGGAACTGGAAAGCGCCGCCGGCTCTGTGGGCCAGGTGCGGGAATGCACCGCCAAGCTTTTGACCTTTGCCAAGGAAACGGGGATCGCCATCATCATTATCGGCCATGTGACCAAGGAAGGGAATATTGCCGGCCCCCGGCTGCTGGAACACATGGTGGACGTGGTGCTCCAGTTCGAAGGGGACCGGTCCTACACCTACCGGGTGCTCCGGGCCCTGAAGAACCGGTTCGGCTCCACCAGCGAATGCGGGATCTTTTCCATGGAAGAGGAAGGGCTCCGGGAGGTGGCCAATCCCTCCGGGCTGTTCCTGGAAGCCAAGGAAGAGGCGGTGTCCGGTTCGGTGATCACCGCGGCCATGGAAGGGAACCGGCCCATCCTGACGGAAATCCAGGCTCTGGTGTCCCATACCCCATTCGGTCTGCCCCGGCGGACGGTGGTGGGGGTGGATTTCAACCGGGTGAACATGCTGCTGGCGGTGCTGGAAAAGCGCTGCGGCATGAATTTCGGGGATCAGGATGCCTATGTGTGCGCCGTTGGCGGCATGAAAGTGAAGGAGCCGGCGGCGGACCTGGCCATCCTGGGGGCCCTGGTATCCAGCTACCGGAACCGGCCGGTGCCCATGGGGGTGCTGGCCATGGGCGAAGTGGGCCTTACCGGGGAACTGCGCCGGGTGGGCCTTACGGACCGGCGGATCAAAGAAGCCGCCCAGCTGGGATTCAAACGGTTCATCGTCCCCAAAGGGAGCTTCCCCCAGGGCAAGGAGCCCAAAGGGGTCACCGTGATCCAGGCCAGGACCGTGGAAGAAGCCATTGCGGGGATGTACAGGGAATAGGGGTGTTGCACGTTTTGTGCAACACCCCCTGTATTTATTTGACAGCCCTCTATACTTTTTATATAATTTATGGGATACGAAATAGATTATATTATTCTGGCTGATGGGATTTTCCTTTTTGCTGGAGCGAATTTGGGAGAGTTGGTAATGAAATATTTAAGTGGCAACGAGATTCGACAAAAGTATCTTGATTTCTTTAAGGAACGGGGACACCTGGTACTGCCCAGTGCTTCCCTGATTCCCCACGATGACCCTACGCTTCTTCTGATCGGCGCAGGCATGGCTCCGTTCAAGCCGTACTTTACCGGCAAGGTGAAACCCCCTGCGACCCGGATCACCACCTGCCAGAAATGTGTCCGTACCGGGGACATTGAAAACGTGGGACGCACGGCCCGGCACCATACCTATTTCGAAATGCTGGGGAACTTCTCCTTCGGGGACTACTTCAAGAAGGAAGTGATCCCCTGGGCCTGGGAATTCCTCACCAAGGTGCTGGAACTGCCGGCGGACAAACTGTGGATTACCGTATACCCCAAGGACCAGGAAGCCTATGACCTGTGGCATGATGTGTGCGGGGTTCCGGCGGAACGGATCGTGAAACTGGAAGACAACTGGTGGGAAATCACCAGCGGCGGTCCCTGCGGCCCGGATTCCGAAATCCACATCGACCTGGGCGAAGAACGGGGTTGCGGCAGCCCGGACTGCGGGCCCGGCTGCGACTGCGGACGGTTCCTGGAACTGTGGAACCTGGTGTTCACCCAGTACAACAAAGAACCGGACGGCAGCTACACCCCGCTCCAGCACAAGAACATCGATACCGGCCTGGGCCTGGAACGGGTGGCTTCCGTGCTCCAGAACAAACCCAGCAACTTTGAAACGGACCTGATCTTCCCCATCATCGAATACGCCTGCAGGGTTTCCGGGAAGACCTACAACGCGGATCCCAAGGACGATGTGTCCCTGAAGGTCATCGCCGACCATGCCCGTTCCGTCACCTTCATGATCGGGGACGGGATCCTGCCTTCCAACGAAGGCCGGGGCTACATCCTGCGCCGGGTACTGCGCCGGGCCATCCGTCACGGACGCCTCCTGGGCATCCGGAAGGAATTCCTGGTGGGGGCTGCGGACCTGGTCATCGACATGTACGGGGACCATTACACGGACCTGCGGGAAAAGAAAAGCTACATTGAAAAAGTCATCGCCATGGAAGAAAACTCCTTCCTCCAGACCCTGGAACAGGGCACCGATCTGCTGAACCAGAAGATCGACGCCATGCGGAAAGCCGGCAGCACCGTCCTGAACGGGGAAGACGCCTTCCAGCTGTACGACACCTTCGGGTTCCCCTGGGAACTGACGGAAGAAATCCTGGAAGAACAGGGCTTCACCATGGATAAGGAAGGCTTTGAAAAGGCCATGGAAGCCCAGCGGGAAAGAGCCCGTTCCGCCCGGAACGACAAAGAGGGCAAACCTGTGCTCTACGAAACCCGTCATCTGAAGCTGGGGGTCCTGACTGTGGACGAAGCCAGCAAAAACGGGAAAGTGGCGGCCATTTTCCCGGCCCACGACACCCAGCCCATCCAGAACGCCAAGAGTGGGGATGAACTGGCCGTGATCCTCACCAACACCGCCTTCCATGCAGAAGGGGGCGGTCAGCTGGGGGATACCGGCCGGCTGGTATCCGACAAGGGCATCTTCAACGTGACCGACACCAAAAAACTGCCGGACGGCTACACCATCCAGCTGGGAACCCTGGAACAGGGCACCCTGAGCGTAGGGGATGAAGTGGAATTCGAAGTGAACCTGAAACGCCGGGCGGACATTGCCCGGAATCATACGGCCACCCATCTGCTCCATGCGGCCCTGAAACAGGTGCTGGGCAGCCATGTGAACCAGGCCGGCAGCTATGTGGGACCGGACCGTCTCCGGTTCGACTTCTCCCACTTCTCTCCTTTGACGGAGGAAGAACTGGCCCAGGTGGAAGACATCGTCAACGAAAAGATCCTGGATGCAGTGGATGTGGAAATCTCCCAGCAGGAACTGGAAAAAGCCCGGGAAATGGGCGCCATGGCTCTGTTCGGGGAAAAATATGGCAAGATCGTCCGGGTGGTGAACGTGCCGGGATACAGCATGGAACTGTGCGGCGGTGTCCATGTGTCCAACACCAGCCACATCGGCCTGTTCAAGATTCTGTCCGAATCCAGCGTGGGCGCCGGAGTGCGGCGGATCGAGGCCGTGACCGGACGGGGGGCTCTGGCCTATACCCGGGAACTGGAAAACCTGATCGGAGAAGCTGCCGCTGCGGTGAAGGGCCGTCCCAACAACCTGGTGACCCGGATCAGCGCCCTGCAGGAAGACCTGCGGGCAGAAAAACACCGGGCAGATGAAATGGAAAAGAAACTGGTGGCCGCCCAGGCTGCCAGCGTGACGGCGGATGCCAAAGATGTGAAGGGCGTGGCTTTCCTGGCCCAGGAAGTGAAGGTACAGGATGTGGATGCCCTGCGGAAGATGGGGGACACCCTCCGGGACAAAACCGGCGGGGTGGTGGTCCTGGCGGCTCCCATGAGCGCCGACAAGGTGAACATCCTGGTCATGGCCTCCAAGGAAGCCGTGAAGAAAGGCATCCATGCCGGGAAGATCGCCAAGGCTGTGGCCCAGACCATGGGCGGCAACGGCGGCGGACGGCCGGATATGGCCCAGGCCGGGGGCAAGGATGCCTCCAAAGTCCAGGAAGGACTGGCCAGGGCCCTGGAACTGGTGGAAAGCCAGATCCAGTAAAAACAACAGCAGGATTGCTTGACAAGAAGGTGTGGAAATGGATCCAAAGGAAAAACTGGGAAAAGCCCTGTACCATCTGCTGGAGAAAAAACACCTCCACGATATCACAGTGGACGAGATTGTCCGGGATGCGGGGCTGAAACAGGAAGATTTTGACCGGTACTGCAAAAGCAAGAAGGAACTGGCCCACTGGGTGTACCTGCATATCCTGGCCCGTCACGGCCGGGATATCCTGAAAAGCCGGTGCTGGTCCGAGGCCCTGTACAAGAAGTTCCTGCTGTACAAGGCCAACCTGAAGTTCCTCCAGAACCTGTACACCAGCTGTGATGTGGAAGAAATCCGTCAGACCAACCGGCGGTTCGTCCGGGATGCCTACCATCTCATGCTGAAAAAGGCTGGGGCGGATCTGAAGAACCCCCACATCCAGTTCGCCACGGAAATGGTGATCTACGGGGGAGAAGAAATGACCATGCGCTGGATCCTGGAAGGGATGGAAGTCCCCATCGAAGTGATGCTGGTGCTGTTCCAGGAATCCATTCCCCTGATCATCAGTCAGTATTTTTATTAAGAAAGTGGGAGGCTGCTGCGTCTGCAGCAGCCTCCAGTCGGAAGTCAGAAGTCGGAAGCCTCTGGAAAGGATCTGCCTTGAAAGTCAGAACCCGCCGATTGTGTAAAACCGTAGGGGCGCAGGCCCGGCGCCCCGCTCAAGGCACGGACAATCCATGTGCCATGCGGGCGGCCGGGCCTGCCGCCCCTACGGAACCGATTTACACATTCCTGGAATTTGCCTGCAAATTTATCCAGGGGCTCCTGATTTCAGACTCCCGATTTCAGATTGAGCCGCTTTGCGGCTCTCCTGCAGCATAAAGGAGGGATACCATGTCTCGTACTACACAGGAAACCACCATGTTCAAACCGGTTCCGGAGAGCAAAAGCGTTTCGGAGACCATCCGGGAGGTGGCGGAAGCCCTGACGGAAAAAGGGTACAACCCCATCGACCAGCTGGCGGGCTATCTCCTGAGCGGGGATCCGGCCTATGTGACCAGCTACAAGGACGCGCGGCTGAAGATCCGCCGGTTCGAACGGTATGAACTGATCGAAGCCCTGCTCCAGGCGTACCTGGAGGGAACGGAACGCAGATGAGGATCATGGGCTTGGATCTGGGTACCCGGACCATCGGGGTGTCCGTCAGCGACGAAACCGGCTTCATCGCCCGGGGGGTGGAGACCATCCGCCGGAAGGGCCTGGAAAACGATCTGAAGCGTCTTGGCGAACTGGTGGAACAGGAAGAGGTGGGGCAGTTCGTCCTGGGCTACCCCAAAAACATGAACGGGTCCATCGGCGACAGAGCCAGGGCCAGTGAAGAATTCAAAACGATCCTGGAGGAACGCTTCCCGTCCATCCCGGTTGTCCTGTGGGATGAACGGCTCTCTACGGTAGCGGCCGAAAAAGTCCTGATCGAGGCGGATCTCCAGAGGAAGAAACGAAAGAAAATCATCGACATGATGGCCGCGGTGGTCATCCTGCAAAATTATCTGGACAGCCCGAGGAGGAATTGACAATGGCCAAGAAAGACGACGAAACCCTGCTGGAAACGGAAGACCAGGAAGCGGTGGTGGTGATCACCGACGAAAAAGGCAACGAAACCTATTACCTGGAAGAAATGGTGATCCCCATGGACAGCAAGAACTTTGCCCTGCTGACCCAGATCCCGGAAAATGACGATACGGATCCGGACGATGAGGACAATGTGATCATTGCCCGGGTGGATTTCGACGAAAACGGGGATCCGGTGTACCTGGACCCTACCGACGAAGAATTTGAAGCGGTCCGGAAAGCCTATGAGGAAATCATGGACGAAATGGACGCCCAGTAAACAGGACGGTCCATCATGCGGAAAAAATTACTGCCCATCGGGATCCTCCTGATCCTGGCCCTCCTGGGAGGGGGGTACTGGTACCTGGATTATTACAACACCAACACCAGCCTGGCCACGGGCCAGAAAGTCCGGTTCACGGTGACCCATGGGATGACCACCGGGGACATCGCCACCCTGCTCTACAACAAGAAACTGATCCAGACCCCGGATTCCTTCCGGATGGCCGCCCGTCTCAAGGGACTGGAAAACCATCTCCAGGCCGGCACCTATGAGATCACCGCCGGCATGAGCGACGGGGAGATCATCAACATCCTGTCCAAGGGGAAGGTCCATTCCAACCGGTTTGCGGTGCCCGAAGGGGCCACCGTCAACGAAGTGGCCCTGAAACTGGAGCGGGAACACCTGACCACCGCCCAGGAATTCAAGGATGCCTGTCGGAACTATGCTCCCTATCCCTATATGCAGACCAGCAACCCGGATGTGGTCTACAAGGCGGAAGGGTTCCTCTGCCCGGCCACCTATGATTTTCCGGAAAACGCCAAGGCCAGCGACATGGTGGCCATGATGGTGAAGGAATTCGACAAGAAGCTGACCCCGGACCTGCGGACGGACATCCGGAAAAGCTATCTGTCCCTCCGGGACATTGTGAACCTGGCTTCCATGGTGGAACGGGAAGCCACCCACAAGGAAGAGATGCCGCTTATTGCCGGGGTGTTTGAAAAACGGATGCAGATGGGGATGCCCATCCAGTCCGATACCACCATCCAGTACATCCTGGGGGCCCAGAAGAAGGAAGTCACCTACGACGACCTGGAACTGGAATCTCCCTACAACACCTATCTGAACAAGGGGCTGCCTCCGGGACCGGTGGGGAATCCCAGCATGGATGCCATCCGGGCGGTGATCCACCCGGTGATGACCGATTATCTGTACTTTGTGGCGGATAAGGAAGGGTACCATCACTTTACCAAAACCTACGAAGAACATGTGGCCATGATCCAGAAACTGAATCCTGGAGAAGTCATAGGAGAAGCACAGTGAACAAACCTGAACTGCTGGCTCCCGCCGGGAGCCTGGAAAAGGGCCGGATGGCCCTTCTGTACGGAGCTGATGCCGTGTACCTGGGCGGGAAGGCTTTCGGGCTCCGGGCTTTTGCCGCCAATTTTTCCCTGGAGGAGATCCGGGAAATGGCGGCTTTTGCCCATGAAATGGGGAAAAAGGTCTATGTGACCGTGAACATCTTCCCCCACAACAGCGATCTGCCGCCTCTGCCGGAGTATCTCCGGAACCTGGATGCAGCCGGGGTGGACGCCCTGCTGGTGTCCGACCTGGGGGTGTGGAACACCGCCCGGGAAGTGGCGCCCCGTCTGGATCTCCATGTGAGCACCCAGGCCAATGTGACCAACTGGGCCACCGCCCGGGCCTGGGAACAGCTGGGTGCCAGCCGGGTGGTGCTGGCCCGGGAACTATCCCTTGCGGAAATCCGGGAGATACGGGAAAAGATCCGCGCGGAAGTGGAAGTGTTCGTCCACGGGGCCATGTGCATTTCCTATTCCGGCCGGTGCCTTTTGAGCAACTACTTCACCGGGAGGGACAGCAACCGGGGAGCCTGTGCCCAGGTGTGCCGGTGGGAATTCGGCCTGACGGAAAAGAACCGGCCCGGAGAAGTGTTCCCGGTGGCGGAAGACGAACGGGGCACCTACATCATGAATTCCCGGGACTTGTGTCTGATGGACTGTCTGCCCCAGCTGATGGAAGCCGGAGTCAGCAGCCTGAAGATCGAAGGCCGGATGAAAAGCGTCCATTATGTGGCTTCCGTGGTCAGCGCCTACCGGAAGGCCATCGACCTTTGCTGGCAGGATCCGGAGCATTTCACCGTGCCCCAGAGCCTCCGGGCGGAACTGGACAAAGTGTCCCACCGGCCCTACACCACCGGGTTCGCCCTCCGGAAGACCGGTCCGGAAGACCAGGTGTACACCACCAGTTCCTATGAACAGACCGCGGATTTCGTGGGCCTGGTCCGGAGCTTCGATGCCCCTTCCGGCCGGGTGCAGGTGGAACAGCGGAACCATGTGAAGGCCGGGGAAGTGCTGGAAGTGCTGAACCCTGCCGGCCAGGTGTTCCCCTGGACCCTGGAAGCCATGGAAGACGGGGAAGGGAACCCCATCACCGCCGCACCCCATGCCCAGATGCTGTTCACCGCCAAGGGGGATCCCCGGATGACGCCCTTTTCCCTGATCCGGCGGCTGAAGGGCTGAAACAAAACAATTTGTAACAAAGTACACGGAAACCCTTGCTTTTTTTCGGGGTTTAAGAGTAAAATAGATTAGTCGAACCGATTCTGTTCGGCAGTCACAAGGAGACGATAGGATGAAGGCACTGGAAAGACTTCGGGCTTTTCTGGAACAGGAAAAAGTGGACGGGATCTTCATCAAGGGAGATTCCTCCATCCGGTATTTCACCGGGTTCACCGGCGGGGAAAGCCTGCTGTATGTGGATGCCCGGCGGGCGGTGATCATCACTGATTCCCGTTATACCCTGCAGGTGCGCCAGCAGGCACCGGAGTGCGAACTGGTGGAGCATCTCCACGGGTTCTGGCCGGAAGCGGCCAAACTGCCTCAGTCGGACAACCTGGCCCTGGATGGGGATTATTTTTCCTATACGGAACAGTGTGCCCTGGCAGCGGTCCTGCCCCATGCCGCCTGGAAGAATGTGAACCTGGTGGGCCTGCGGGCGGTGAAGACTCCGGAAGAGATGCAGCTCATCCGCCGGGCGGTGGCCATTTCCGACGAAGCCTTCCTCCAGCTGCTGCCCCATATCCGGGCCGGCCGAAAGGAAAGCGAACTGGCGGCGGAACTGGAATACAACATGCGGAAGCTGGGGTCCACCAAGCCTTCTTTTGAAACCATCTGTGCCTCCGGCAAACGGAGCGCCCTGCCTCACGGGGTGGCCTCCGACAAGGTGGTGGAAGAAGGCGACTTCATCACCTTCGATTTTGGCGCCACCTATGGGGGCTACTGCTCTGACATCACCCGGACGGTGGTGGTGGGGAAGGCCGCTCCCTGGCAGAAGGAAATCTATGACATCGTCCTCCAGGCCAACCTGCTGGGCGAAAAGACCCTGAAGGCCGGGCTCACCGGCATCCAGGTGGACGGGGCCGTCCGGGACTTTATCGGGTCCAAGGGCTACGGGCCCAACTTCGGCCATGGTCTGGGCCACGGCGTGGGCCTGGACATCCACGAAAAACCGGTGCTGAACCGGGCCAACGGCCAGCCTCTGCCGGCCGGGGCTGTGGTGACCATCGAACCGGGCATCTACCTGCCGGACAAGGGCGGGGTCCGGATCGAAGACACGGTGCTGGTGACGGAAACGGGTTGCGAACGGCTCACTTCCGTCCCCAAGGAACTGAAAGAACTCTGATTTACCCATACTAATTTATTTTTTGGAGGTTGTTTTCATGATTTCTACGAACGATTTTAAAACTGGCGTAACGGTTGAAATTGACGGCGATGCCTGGCAGGTCGTCGAATTCCAGCATGTAAAACCGGGCAAGGGCGCTGCTTTCGTACGGGCCAAAATGCGCAACCTGTGCACCGGCGCTGTGGTTGAACGGACTTTCAACGCAGCTGAACGTCTGCCCAAAGCCATTGTGGAAAGAAAAGACATGCAGTATCTGTATGAAGCCGATGGCACCTATGTGTTCATGGACAACGAAACCTATGATCAGATCGAACTGAACAAGGATCAGCTGGGCAACGCCATCAACTTCCTGAAGGAAAACATGGACGTGAAGATCATCAGCTTCAAGGAACGGATCCTGGGCGTGGAACTGCCCAACACGGTGGAACTGACCGTAGTGGAAACCGAACCGGGGATCAAAGGGGATACCGCTACCGGCGGCAGCAAGAACGCCAAGATGGATACCGGTTATGTGGTGAAGGTTCCTCTGTTCATCAACGAAGGGGACGTGCTGCAAATCGATACCCGTACCGGGGACTATATCGCAAGAGCATAACAAACAACAAATGGGGGGCTGTCGCAGGACAGCCCCGTTTTGTATTCCGGCTGCTCTCCAGGGCGGACCGGATCTGGATAAAGGATATTTTTATGAAAACAATCTATCTGGTGCGCCATGGGGAGACCCTGGCCAACCGGCAGGGCATCCTCCAGGGCTGGAGCAACAATCCCCTGGATGATACAGGCCGGAAACAGGCGGCGGCCCTGGTGACCCGGGCATCCCGGGTGCCCCTGGACGCCATCTATACCTCCGATCTGATCCGCACCCGGGAAACGGCGGCTCCTCTGGCGGAGGCCCGGGGACTGGAACCCACCGTGCTCCCGGGGCTCCGGGAAATTTCCTTCGGGAAATGGGACGGCCATCATCTGAAAGAAATCCAGGAAAAGGATCCGGACACCCTCCGGGACATTTTCCTGAAGCCGGGCCAGGTGGACCTGGAGGCGGAAGAAGATCTGGCCGCCTCCCAGGAACGGGCCTGGGAAACCTTTACGGGCCTGGCGGAGGGCATGGACCCGGACGGCACCATCCTGTGCGTCAGCCACGGAGGTCTGATCCGGCTCCTGGTGTGCCGGATCCTGGGCTTTTCCATCGACAACATGTGGCGGATGAGCCTGGCCAACACCGCTTTCGTCCAGGTGGTCCGGACGGAGGAATACGGGTTCCGGGTGGACAAGCTGAACGATATGGGGATGCTGTGAGACCCTTGACTCATCTGTTATAATAATAGATACATATATATCTTTCAAATGAGGGAGCGATTTTTATTTTAGAATTCAAGCACATCAGCATCGACGACAAGCCGATCTTTGATGATTATTTTACAGAAGAAGATTACCACGCCTCGGAATGCTGCTTCGGCTCCATTTTCATCTGGCGGAACCAGTATGACAGCTACTGGGGCATCAGCCACGGCTGTCTCATCATCAAGGTCACCGTACACGGCACCACCTTTGTGCTGCCGCCTTTCGGGGGGGTCAACGAAGACCTGCCCAAGGTGCTCTGCGCCCTGAAACAGTATTTCAAGGGGGAACCCTTTGAAATGCACGGCATCTACGAGCACACCATCGAACGGTTCCAGAAATACCTGCCCCAGGTGAACAAGTTCACCACGGACCGGGACAACTGGGACTATGTGTACCAGCGGTCCAGCCTGGCCAGCCTCAGCGGCCGGAAGCTCCACGGCAAAAAGAACCACTACAACCAGTTCATCAAGGACAATCCCGAGTTCGTCTACGAACCCATCACCCCGGCCAACAAGGACGAATGCATCGCCTACGGGAAGGAATGGGTGGAAAAACGGGAGCTTACCGACCCCTCCATCGTGGCCGAATACGATGCCATCAAAGAAGGGCTGAACAACCTGGAAAAACTCCAGCTCCGGGGCGGGCTGATCCGTCTGGACGGCCAGGTGAAGGCCTTCACCTTCGGGGAACGGGCCGGGAAGAACACCGCAGTGATCCATGTGGAAAAGGCGGATCCGGATATCCGGGGCCTGTACACCGCCATCAACAAGGAATACATCGCCCACGAATGGCCGGATGTGACCTACATCAACCGGGAAGAGGACATGGGCAAGGAAGGGCTCCGGGAAGCCAAGGAATCCTACAAGCCCGCGTTCATGGTGAAGAAATACAATACGGTGATCCGGTAAAGGAGGAAAACCATGGATTTTCGTTTGCTCCAGGAAAGCGCCCTGTCCCAGGCGGCGGACCTGTGGGACTACTGTTTCGAAAAGAAGGGGACCCCTTTTTATGAATGGTATTTCCGGGAATATGCCCTGAAGCAGAACCGGATCCTGGGCGGGTTCCAGGACGGGAAGCTCCGGACCATGCTCCATCTGAATCCCTACGTGCTCCGGGTCCGGGGCCGGGACTGGAAGGTCCCCTATATCGTGGGGGTGGCCACGGACCCGGTGGCCCGGGGACACCATGTGATGGGCCAGCTGATGGATACGGCCTTTACCATGCTCCGGGCCATGAAGGTGCCCTTTGTGATCCTCATGCCCATTTACGCCGGCATCTACCAGCCCTACGGTTATGCCTGGACCCATCTCCGGAAGCATTACACCCTGCCCCTGGCCGGACTGGACCTGGCAGGCCGTACCCTGGACGGTTATGAGCCGGAACGGGTGGATACCGCCAAAGCCCGGGACCTGGTGGCTCCGGTCTACGCCAGAAGCATGGAACGGTACCACGGATATGCGGTACGGGATCAGCGGGTGTGGGACAATCTCCTCATCACAGCCGCCCAGGAAAATTTTGAGACGGTGATTCTCCGGAATGACGGTGCGCCGAAAGCCTATGCGTTGTATAATAGAGAGGGTGACAAAGTGACCGTCCAGGAACTGGCAGCGGTGGATCCTCCGGCGAAGATCCGGCTGCTCCAGTATTTCAAGGGGCTGGCGGGGATCCACAAGACCCTGGACTGGCTGGCACCGGAAGATGATCTGACCTGGACCCAGCTGCCGGACCAGGCCCTGGCCCCGAAAGAAGCTCCTTTCATGATGGGCCGGGTGATCAACGCGGCGGCCTGTCTGAAGGCTCTGGCCGTGCCGGAGGACCTTTTGGGGAAGACCCTGGTCCTGGCCCTGAAGGACGAACAGATCGCCCTCAACACCATGCTGGTGAAACTGGAATTCACCCGGGAAGGCATCAGGCTGCTGAACACCCTGGACGATCCGGAAGTGCTGCTGGATGCAGGGACCTTCACCCAGCTGTTTTTCGGTCTTATGGGACCGGCACAGCTGCAGCAGGCCGGCATGATCTATGTGGACAGTAAAAATGCGCTGGAAATCCTTGACAAATTGTTCCCGCGGGAGAATAATTTTATCAATGAGTATTTTTAAGGGAGGCTGTCATGAGCGACAAGATTAGAAGAGTATTTGTGGAGAAGAAGAAAGAATATGCTGTGGAAGCAGCAGGTCTGTGTTCCGATCTCCAGCAGACCCTGGGGCTGAAGAATCTGAAAAGCGTCCGGATCCTGAACCGGTACGATCTGGAGGGCCTCAGTGACGAAGAATACCAGGAAGCCAGAAGCCTGGTGCTCAGCGAAGCACCGGTGGATGTGGTCCGGGATGAAGAAGTGGAAATCCCTGACGGCATCCGCAGCTTTGCCGTGGAACTGCTCCCGGGCCAGTACGACCAGAGAGAAGATTTTGCCGCCCAGTGCATCCAGGCCATCACCCAGGGACAGCGGCCCATTGTGGCAGCCGCCAAAGTGTTCCTGCTGGAAGGTGACCTGTCCGACGCCGACTTTGAAAAAATCAAGAAATACTGCATCAACCCGGTGGAAGCCCAGGAAGCGGCCATTGAAAAGCCGGAAACCCTGGATATGACCTGGGATGTGCCCAAACCCGTAGCCGTGCTGGACGGCTTCCGGAGCCTGGACAGAAAAGGCCTGGAAGACTTCCTGAACCAGCAGGAACTGGCCATGAGCCTGGAAGACCTGGCCTTTATCCAGGAATACTTCCAGAAAGAAAACCGGGATCCCTCCATTACCGAAATCAAGGTGCTGGATACCTACTGGTCCGACCACTGCCGGCACACCACCTTTGAAACCAAACTGGAAAGCGTTTCCATCACCGACGGCGTATACACCCAGCCGGTGGCGGAAGCCTATGACCTGTACAAGAAAGACCGGGATTTTGTCTACGGTGCCGACACCAAGCGCCCCATCACCCTGATGGACATGGCCTGCCTGGCCACCAAGAAGCTGAAAAAGGAAGGGAAGATCCCCGACCTGGATGCTTCCGAAGAAATCAACGCCTGCAGCATCGTGGCCCCCATTGACGTGGACGGCAAAAAAGAAGACTGGCTGGTGATGTTCAAGAACGAAACCCACAACCATCCCACCGAAATCGAACCCTTCGGCGGTGCCGCCACCTGCCTGGGCGGGGCCATCCGGGATCCCCTCAGCGGCCGGAGCTATGTATACCAGGCCATGCGGGTCACCGGGTCCGGCGATCCCCGTACCCCTTATGAACAGACCCTGAAAGGCAAGCTGCCCCAGCGGAAGATCACCCTGGGCGCTGCAGCCGGCTACAGCTCCTACGGCAACCAGATCGGTCTGGCCACCGGTTCCGTGGAAGAATACTACCATCCCAAATTCGTGGCCAAGAGAATGGAAGTGGGGGCCGTCATCGGGGCTGCTCCCCGGGACGCCGTGGTCCGGGAACGTCCGGCTGCGGGCGACCTGATTGTGCTGCTGGGCGGCCGTACCGGCCGTGACGGCATGGGCGGCGCCACCGGTGCCTCCAAGGAACACACCACCAAATCCCTCAGCGAATGCGGTGCAGAAGTCCAGAAGGGGAATGCCCCCAACGAACGGAAGATCCAGCGGCTGTTCCGGGATCCGGAAGTGACCCGGCTGATCAAACGGTGCAACGACTTCGGGGCCGGCGGGGTATCCGTGGCCATCGGCGAACTGGCACCGGGCCTGGTAATCAACCTGGACAAGGTGCCCAAGAAATACGAAGGCCTGGACGGCACGGAACTGGCCATCAGTGAATCCCAGGAACGGATGGCCGTGTGCATCGCCGCCAGCGACCTGGACAAATTCATGGCCGCTGCCGCCAAGGAAAACCTGGAAGCCACGGTGGTGGCGGAAGTGGCGGAAGATCCCCGTCTGGTGATGTACTGGAGAGGGGAAAAAATCGTGGACCTGTCCCGGGCTTTCCTGGATACCAACGGCATTCCCCAGAAATCCAATGTGGTGGTGGACGGAGTTGAAGAAACCTCTCCCTTCAACAGCACCCCGGAAGAAGTGGAAGGCAAAAAGGATATCAAAGAAGCCTGGCTGGCCAACCTGGACCGGCTCAATGTGTGTAGTGAAGAGGGCCTGGGCGAACGGTTCGACGGCTCCATCGGCCGGGGCAGCGTACTGATGCCCTACGGCGGCCGGAACCAGCTGACCCGTACCGAAGGCATGGCGGCCCGTCTGCCGGTACTCCACGGCAAGACCAACGCCACCTCCATCATGGCCAGCGGCTATGATCCCAACGTGTGCTGCTGGAGCCCGTACCACGGGGCCATGTACGCCGTGGTGGAAGCCGTGTGCCGGGCTGCGGCCATGGGGGCCGACCCGAAGAAACTGCGTCTTTCCATGCAGGAATACTTCCCCAAACTCCATACGGAACATACCTGGGGCCGGCCTTTCGCCGCTCTCCTGGGTGCCTATAAAGCCTGCTGCGAACTGGAACTGCCGGCCATCGGCGGCAAGGATTCCATGAGCGGCACCTTCATGGACCTGGAAGTTCCGCCTTCCCTGATCTGCTTCGCCGTAGGGGTTATGGACGGCCGGGATACCATCTCCAACGAATTCAAACAGGCCGGCAACACAGTGGTGTTCATCCCGGTACCCTGCGATGAACACGAAGTGGTGGATTACTCCGCCCTGCGGACCCTCCTGGACAGCGTCCACAAAGCCATCCTGGGCAAACGGATTCTCACCGCCGGCGTGGTGAAGGAAGGGGGCGTGGCAGCCGCCATCTCCTCCATGTGCCTGGGCAACGGTCTGGGCTTCGGGTTCGTGAAACCCTTCCTCCATGAGGAATGCCTGTTCACCCTGCAGCCCGGCGGGTTCCTGGTGGAAATGGCACCGGGGGCCGATCCGGACAAAGTCTTCGCCGGCAATGATTTCCTGGTGCTGGGCTCCCTGACCGACGACGGCAAAGTCACCGTCAACGACACCGCCATCACCCTGGACGAAATCAAAGCCGCCTATACCCGCACCCTGGAAGGGGTATTCCCCTCTGTGGTGAAGGATTCCGGCAAGGAAATCTGCCGGATGCCCTATTACCGGAATGACCTGCCCCTGACCGCGCCCTACAATGTGGCCCAGCCCCGGGTGTTCATTCCCGTATTCCCGGGCCTGAACTGCGAATACGACACCGCTGCCGCCTTTGAAGCAGCCGGTGCCAAAGCCGATATCTGCGTGATCCGGAACCTGACTCCGGAAGCCATCAAGGAAAGCGTGGAAGAAATGGCCAAACGGATCAAAGAAGCCCAGATCCTGGCCATTCCCGGCGGGTTCTCCGCCAGTGACGAACCGGAAGGCTCCGGCAAGTTCATCGCCACCATGTTCCGGAACCCGGCCCTGAAGGAAGCGGTGCTGGATCTCTTGTACAACCGGGACGGCCTGGCCCTGGGGATCTGCAACGGTTTCCAGGCCCTGATCAAACTGGGTCTGGTGCCCTATGGAGACATCCGTCCGCTGACGGAAACCTCTCCCACCCTGACCTTCAACACCATTGGCCGGCACATTTCCCGGATGGTGGAAACGAAAGTGGTTTCCAACAAATCTCCGTGGCTGGCACTCACCGAACCCGGTGACATCCACACGGTAGCCGTATCCCACGGGGAAGGCCGGTTCGTGGCCACGGAAGAAGAGATCAAGAAACTCTTCGCCAACGGCCAGGTGGCCACCCAGTATGTGAACCAGGCAGGGGATCCCACCATGGAAAGCCCCTACAACCCCAACGGCTCCCTGTATGCCATCGAAAGTATCACCAGCCCCGACGGGCGTGTGCTGGGCAAGATGGGCCACACCGAACGGTTCACCGAGGGTCTCATGAAGAACATCCCGGGGAACAAACTGCAGCCTCTGTTCCTGGGCGGCGTGCAGTACTTCAAGTAAGCAAAACAGGGAAGGGGTTGCTGCAAGTGCGGCAACCCCTTTTGTGTGTGACTTTGGTCCTATGTCATTCGTATGCGTCATAGGTCATAGGTCATGCCCTTTTGGAAAGCAATTTTGCCAATTGCCTTTGAATAAAAAATGCATCATTCATTAAAGGAGAAGATTCTGCATGGAACTTTCTGTTGGGGCAAAACTCCATGGTTTTGCCGTACAAAAAATCACCCCTCTGCCGGATATCGAAGCCACGGCCTATGAAATGATCCATGAGGTCAGCGGCGCCCGGCTGTTCTACCTGGCCAGCCAGGACGACAACAAAGTGTTCACCATCGGGTTCCGGACCCCCAGCCAGGATGATACCGGGGTGGCCCACATCACCGAACATTCCGTCCTCTGCGGCAGCCGGAAATACCGGCTGAAGGAACCCTTCGTGGAACTGGTGAAAGGCTCCCTGAACACCTTCCTGAACGCCATGACCTACACGGACAAAACCGTGTATCCGGTGGCCAGCCGGAATGCCAAGGACTTCCGGAACCTGGCGGACGTGTACCTGGACGCGGTGTTCTATCCCCTGACCGGGGAAAATCCCTTTACCCTGCGCCAGGAAGGCTGGCATTACGAACTGGGCCAGGGAGAGGACAAGCCCCTGGTGTACAACGGCGTGGTCTACAACGAAATGAAGGGGGTCTATTCCTCCCCGGACGCCATCGAGGAACATGAGGTGATGAAGGCCCTGTTCCCGGATTCCCCTTACCGGTTCGAATCCGGCGGCCTGCCTTCCGCCATTCCCCAGCTGACCCAGGAAGGATTCGTGGCCTTCCACAAAAAATACTACAGCCCGGAAAACGCCTATATCTACCTGTACGGGGATGTGGACATCGACGACTGGCTGGACTACATGGACCGGGAATACCTGAGCCGGTTCCCCAAGACCGGCACCCTGAAGGTGGAGATCCCCCTCCAGGCTCCCTTCGACCAGACCCGGGAAGTGAAAGCCTCCTACCCGGTGCCCGAAGGGGATGACACCGCCCACAAGACCTACCTTTCCATGAACATCGTGGTGGGTTCCGCCCTGGACCAGAAGCGGATCATGGCCCTGAAGCTCCTGACCCATGTGCTCCTGGACGGGAACAATGCGCCCCTGCGGCTGGCGCTCCTCCGGGCGGGCATCGGCAGCGACGTATCCGGCAGCCTGAACGGCTCCCAGCTCCAGCCCGTGTTCTCCGTGGAAGTCAGCGGCTCCGACCCGGATAAGGAAGACCAGTTCGTGAAGGTGCTCTACCGGACCCTCCAGGACCTGTCCCGGAACGGGATTCCCCGGCGGCTCCTGGAAGCAGAACTGAATTCCGAAGAATTCAAGATGCGGGAAGCGGATTTCAACATCTATCCCAAAGGCCTGATCTACGGCCTGAACGTGATGGAAACCTGGCTGTACGGGGGAGACCCCACCACCTGCCTCCGGTTCACCGACTGTCTGGACTTCCTGCGCAGCGCCATCGACAAGAAGTACTATGAACAGCTCATCGAAAGCGTGCTGCTGGACAACACCCACAAATGCCTGGTGACCCTGACCCCGGAACCCGGGAAGGAAGCCCGGGATGCTGCCCGGTTTGCGGAAACCATGGCGGAAAAGAAGAGCCATATGGACCAGAAACAGCTGGAAGAAGTGGCGGCCATCGCCGATGAGCTCCATGCCCGGCAGGCGGCTCCCGATACCCCGGAAGCCCTGGCCTCCATCCCCCTGCTCCAGCGGTCCGACATTGCCCGGAAGAACGATTTCGAACATCCCCAGGTGACGGAAGAAGGGAAGCATACCCGGCTGGTGCTCCATCAGTTCACCAACAAAATCGCCTATTTCGACTGGTGCTTCGACCTTACCGGCCTGCCGGAAGACAAGCTGTGCTATGCCTACCTGCTCACCGACGTACTGGGGAAGGTGGACACCGATGACTATTCCTACGAGGAACTGACCACCCTGGCGGACCTGTATCTGGGGGGGCTGAACTTCGAAGTGAAGCCCTACTGCAGGTACAGCGACACCAACAGCTACCGGAACGTGTTCAAGGTATCCGCCAAGGTGCTGGAAAAGAACGAGGACAAGCTGTTCGCCATCCTCAGCAGCATCGCCCTCCGGAGCCATGTGGACGACAGGAAGCGGCTGAAGGAAATCGTCAGCGAAGTGAAGACCGACTGGGACAACAACTTCTTTGCCCGGGGGATGACCGTGGCCACCCTGCGGCTCATGAGCTACTTCTCCAGGTCCGCCCGGAGCCTGGAACATGACCAGCTGACCTATTACCAGTTCCTCCAGGATCTGTGGGCCCATTTCGATGAGCGGGCCGAAGAAGTGGCCGCCAATCTGAAAGCCCTGCTGCCCGCCTTCTTCCATCAGGATGAACAGCTCCAGTCCCTGTCCTGCGACCGGGATATGGAAGAGGAAGCCCTGGCAAAAGTGGCCGCCTTTACGGCTCAGCTGCCCCATTCCCCCTATGCGGGGAAACCGGCGCCGGACCTGGCAGCTCCCGGGAAGAACGAAGGAATCACCACCTCCGGGAAGGTCCAGTACGTATTGGCCGGGGGGAACTTCCACGACCACGGCTACCACTATACCGGGGCCATGAAAGTGCTGGAAACCATCCTCCGCTACGGCTACCTGTGGACCAAAATCCGGGTCCAGGGCGGAGCCTACGGGGCCGGCACCCGGTTCGACCCCACCGGCACCTTCTACCTGTCCAGCTACCGGGATCCCAAACTGGCGGAAAGCCTCCAGGCCTACCGGGATCTGCCGGAGTACCTGGAAAAATTCCAGGCTTCCGACCGGGAAATGACCAAGTACGTGATCGGTACCATCAGCCTGGTGGACACCCCCCTGACCCCGGCCATGCACCTGGAAAAGGCCATCACCGCCCAGATGAAGGGGACCCCGGAAGCCCTGGCCCAGAAGAAACGGGACCAGATCATCGACTGCACCCCGGAAGACATCCGGGCCCTGGCGCCCCTGGTCCGGGATGTGCTCTCCGACGGCTACCTGTGCGTGGTAGGCGGCGAAGGGAAAATCGAAGAGAACAAGGGATTGTTTGAACGGGTGATCAAGGCGTAAGAAGCGGTCAACGGATGGAGGAGACCATCTGCCGGAGGCAGATGCTTTTGAACAGAAACGCAGCTGGCACTGCAAAGGGACCCGTGCAGCGGGTCCCTTCCTTCGTCCAGTGACCAGTGACATGTGACCAGTGACAAAGGGACTGTCCCTGTGTATGTTTTTTACACAGGGGCAGTCCCTTTATCTTGTTTTTGTGGTATAATGAATACAATTTACACCAAACGGAGGGATACAATGGAACTGGAAATGGAGTTCATCCGCAAAATGCCCTCTCCCCAGGAACTGAAGGTTGATCACCCTGTGGAGCCGGCCATCTATGAAACCAAACGGCGCCGGGACGCTGAGATCCGGGACATCCTCACCGGGAAAGACAGCCGCTTTCTGCTGATCATCGGTCCCTGCTCCGCGGACAATGAGGACGCTGTGGTGGACTACTGCCAACGTCTGGCCGAAGTCCAGGAACAGGTGAAAGATACCCTGTACATCATTCCCCGGGTCTACACCAACAAACCCCGGACCATCGGGGTGGGCTACAAGGGCATGGCCCACCAGCCCGATCCCGAAGGGAAGGAAGACATGCTGGCCGGGATCATCGCCTGCCGGAACATGCACATCCGGGTGATCCGGGAAACCGGCTTCACCTGCGCCGAAGAAATCCTGTACCCGGAAAACCACCGGTACCTGTCCGATCTGATCTCCTATGCAGCCATCGGGGCCCGGTCCGTGGAAGACCAGCTCCACCGGATGATCGCCAGCGGGGTGGGGATCCCGGTGGGGATGAAGAACCCCACATCCGGGGACATCTCCGTAATGCTCAATTCCATCGCCGCCGCCCAGCATGAACAGCAGTTCCTGTTCCGGGGCTGGGAAGTGCGGACCAAGGGGAACCCTCTGGCCCACGCCATCCTCCGGGGGTATGTGGACAAATTCGGCAAGAGCCTGCCCAACTACCACTATGAAGACCTGGTCCGGCTCCATGAAGAATACGGCAAGCGGGACCTGGAAAACCCGGCGGTGGTCATCGATGCCAACCATGCCAATTCCGGGAAGAAATACCTGGAACAGATCCGGATCGCCAACGATGTGCTCTACAGCCGCCACATGAACCCGGACCTGAAGAAGATGGTCAAGGGGATCATGATCGAAAGCTACATCGAAGATGGCAGCCAGAAAATCGGCGAAGGGGTCTACGGAAAATCCATCACCGATCCCTGCCTGGGCTGGCCCAAGACCCGGGATCTGATCCTGGAACTGGCCGGACGGGTGGATTACTGAGAATAGGGAGGACATACCATGCTGAAACAGATTTCGCTTTTTGCAGCCAACCATAAAGGGGCCCTGGGGAAGATTACCAACGACCTGGCCCGGGAAAACATCAACATCTACACCATGCTGGTCACGGACAGCGCCGAATTCGGCATCATCCGGCTGATCGTGGACAATCCGGACAAGGCCCTGGAAGCCCTCCAGAAAGCCGGCTACCAGTGCCGGATCGACTATGTGCTGGCCGTGGATATGGCCAGCGACCAGCCTGGTACCCTGGACAAAATCCTGACCCATCTGAAGGACGCCAACGTGTTCGTCCGGTATCTTTACATCTCCTTCGACCGGAAAACCTCCAGCCCCATCGTGGTGCTGAAAACCGACGAACCCGAAACCGAAACCTTCCTCCAGGGGAAAGGGTATACCCTGCTGGACCGGTTCTGACGTTTTTCTTACCCGTAGGAGGCGCAGGCCGGTTGCCCCGCCTGGTGCACGAATCCCTGACACCAACGTGGCAGGGGTTCTCTGTGGGGAGCCCGTCCCGTTTGCCAGAGGGCCATTTTCCCAACAGGCAGCCTGTCAAATTTCATCAACTCTGTTACACTAAAAATAAATCAATCATATATAATTGGTGCTGGCTGCTGCCGAGTAGTCAGAGGTACGCCGTTTCCTTATCGTCAGGTCTTAGCAGATAAGGAAGCGGCCTATTTTGTTTTCGACTGTGATCATTATTCAGGAGGTAATAATGGAAAAGTTTATTTATAAGGAACCTTATCTGGAAGAGGGAAAAACGATTTTGGAAGTAAACCTTTTCCCCGGTAAATACTGTAATTTTAACTGCATCTTTTGTCCTGTGAGCCGTAAACTGGTACATGTTCAGACCCAGGAGTCCGTGGATCTGGGAAATCTGGACTTTGCCATTCAGGATCTGCGGCAGCGGATTCAGAGAATCAAGCCGGAGATGGTATTTCTCAACTCTTTGGGCGAGTCCGTGCTGCTGAAAGGTGTGGAACAGGTCATCGATGCTGTCCACATGGAGCAAGTTCCCATCCGACTCCTGTCAAATGGCTATCTTTATGGAACTCCGGCGTATGCGGCTCTGGCAGGCCGGTGCGAAGAAGTCATCGGAGAACTGAAAATGGGACGGGAAGAAGCTTTTCAGAAAGCCCAAAGACCTATCGCCGGTTATACGGTCCGCCAGCATATTCAAAATATGGTGAACTTCAGGAAATCATACACGGGCCGTTTCCATCTGGAAATCACGGTGGTTAAAGGCTACAGTGACGATCCGGAATCCCTGGATATTTTTCGCAGTGCTGTAGCTGTTTTAAAGCCGGATATGCTGCAGATAGTTACTCCGGAATTTCCTTTTAACAAAGTGCTGGGGATATCTCAGGATGAATTGAAAAAAGTGACTGAATTATTGACGTCATCCAATCAATAGAACGAGAGAATCTGACTAAACGGTGCAGGGGTCCGTCAAAGGCAAACCCATCCCGGCTGCCCAAGGGGCCTTGAGACGTCAAACAGCAGCTCTCTGTACGGTGAATCCAACGATTCATTGCGATGCCGTAGGGGGCGCAGGCCCGGCGCTCAGCGAAATGCACGAAATTCCAACGACTCATTGCAATACCGTAGGGGCCGCAGGCCGGGCGGCCCGCGGAATGCACGGCCTGTCGATACCGGCACCGTAGGGGATGAGCAAGACCGGCGCAGCCGTGTCGCCCGGTCATCCCGTTCCGGCAAAAGGAGACCATTTGCCAGGGGCAAATGCGCGAAGCATTTGGCGTCCATCGGCCGCTGACCGTTGACAAAGGCCGCCGGAGGTTCCGGCGGCCTTTTTTTTTTGTCCATTTTTTAGGACGGGGGATGGGGTATAATAAAAATAGAAAAAGGATGGAAGCAAGGATCCAAAAACAAGTTTCTATAGGAGGAACAAGGTATGGAAAATCAATTGCTGGATCAGTTCGGTCCTCAGCACTGTGGGGTGTTCCTGGGAGTGGAGTCTGCAGATCTGGATGCGCTGCGGCAATGGCTTCGTCTGGTGGATTTCCACTGTGAATGGGTATGGGGCGACAGGGAACCCTGCTGCCAGGTGCTGGTCCATATGAATGTGCTGTATCGGCCAGTGTTGGAGCGGCTGGGGACCGCCATGTGCCGGCGGTTCGGACAGAAAGGATATCTTTTCGCCGATGAAAACGGCCAGGCCTGGGAATTTCCTCAAAAGGGAGGGACGGGCAAAGCACTGGGATTGCTGACACCTCAGGTGTTGGATCAGTTTTACAGCGGCCTTCTGGGGGAACCCTTCCACTTCCAGGAGTTCCGGTCCATGTATCATGTGAATGCCGGGGTGCCCGCAATCATCATGGCCCAGCACGTCCATGATCTGATGGAAAAATACCAGGACTGGGATGTACGGTTCCTGGAAGAGCATGGAAAATCCAAATAAGGACAAGGAGTGGTGAAGATGGATAAACTGGTATTGGCCTATGAGGTGGCAAAAAAATTCCACGAGGGACAGAAAGACCGGGCAGGGAAACCTTATATCAACCATGTGAAGTTCGTATCGGATCAGGTACTTCCTCTGGGAGAAGAGTATGCCCTGGTGGGGATGCTCCATGATACCCTGGAAGACACGGCCATGGACCGGGGAACCCTGGAACAGCTGTTTGGGAAAACCGTGGCGGATGCGGTAGCTCTGCTGACCCATGACAAGAAGGTGCCCTATCTGGACTATGTGCGGCAGATCAAAGAGAGCGGGAATCCCTACGCCATCGCCGTGAAAAAGGCGGATCTGCGGAACAACATGGATCTGACCCGGCTGCCGGAAGTGACGGAAAAGGACAGGGAACGGGTAGAAAAGTACCGGAAGGCGTATGGAATTCTGAGTGAAGCGTGAAGAGGACGGCGCAGGCTGGCAGGGAACAGGCCCCCCGCAGGGCAGGAAGGCGGCCCCGACAGACACATTGCGGTGCCGTAGGGCGCCGGGGAGCCCGCGAAATGCACGGCATTTGGCATCCATCGGCCGTTGACAGTTGACAGTTGACAGTTGACCGCTGACAAAGGCCGCCGGAGGTTCCGGCGGCCTTTCCATTCGGAAGGAAAACGCCCAAAGCGTTTTCCAACCTACTGGCGGAACGGTGCGGGGATTTTGGTTTTACCCCTCACTTTGCCGTCAAAACCATGGAAAGCAGCCTGATCCGCCGGTTCTGCCGGGAAGGCCGGGGGGTGGGCATCGATGCGGCCATCCATGTGGTCCTGATGGAAAAAGAAGGGGAAGTGGGGGGCATCCTGAAAAGCGAGCAGGCCATTCCCTTCAAAAAGGAAATGTATGGTCTGGCCCATACCTATGAGCTGCTGGCCCGGAAGGCGGGGGCAGAGATCCGGCTGCACACGGAAGCCACCCCGGAAACGGTGGAAGCGGAGCAGCCCGATGCCCTGATCATCGCCGCCGGATCCCGGCCCCTGGTTCCGCCCATCAAAGGGCTGGATGGGGACAATGTGGTGATCGTGAACAATTATTACAGGGAGAAAGACAAAGTGGGGGACCATGTGGTGGTGTTCGGCGGCGGTCTGGCCGGCTGTGAATGTGCCATCCACCTGGGCCGGGAAGGGAAAAAGGTGGAGATCGTGGAAATGCGGCCCACCCTGGCTCCTGACGCCAATGTGCGCCACCGGCCCCTGCTGCTGGCGGAAATCGCCAAAACCGCCACGGTCCATAGGGGATACAAGGGAATGGAAGTGACCCGGGAAGGCATCCTGTGCACGGATCCTTCCGGAGCCCAGGTGCTGGTGCCCGGGGATACGGTGATCTGCGCCCTGGGACAGCGTTCCCGGACGGATGTGGTGGAAGCGCTCCGGGATTGTGCCCCCTTTGTAAGGGTCATCGGGGATGCGGCCAAAGTGTCCACCATCACCAATGCGGTGTACTGGGGTCATTGGGCGGCCATGGATATTTGAAGATTGTCCGCGGTCAGCCGACGGAAAGGGGATGTTGCACGTGAACTGCAACATCTTCTTTGTCCAGGGGCAGCTGCGTTTCTGTTCCAAGGCAAACGTCAGACGCGTTTGCCTGCCTTCGTTCAGTGACCGGCGCTGTGAAAAAATCATCCACAGCGCCTTTATTTCGCTTGCGTCAGCTGGCTTCCATCGGCTAGTGACTAGAGACTAGTGACTAGTGACGGGGTGTGAAAAAGCATTTTTTCACACCCCCTTTTTTTATGCGAAAAAAATTTTCATAAATTCCAAAAAACTACTTGCATTTATCGCGTCATCGTAGTAAAGTATTAAATCAGTAAAGCACTTGTTCCGGAGCTCTCCGGAATGGAAGTAAATTTATTGAAGAAAGGGGTTACGATCATGGTAGCCGGATTGAATGAACGGGAACTGAAACAGCTGGCCAAAGCCTTTACCCTGCTGAAGGATCTGGACGGGAGCCTGGCTTTCCTGGAAGACATCTGCACCCCCAACGAGCTGAAGGCCCTGAGCCAGCGGCTGGAAGTGGCGGTGCGTCTTCACCGGGGCGAAAATTACGCCAAGATTGTCAAGGATACGGGCGCCAGCAGCACCACGGTATCCCGGGTCAATCGCTGTCTGAACTACGGGGCAGGAGGATACCGAACCCTGATCCCCATCTTGACTGAAGGAGCTAACGAGAAATGAGCAACAGTACTGCACTGCGGATCCCTTACGGGACAAAAGATATCCTGCCGGGGGATGCCCGGCTGCAACGGGAACTGGAAGACCGGGTGGCCGCCAATTTCCTTTCCTGGGGCTATGATGAAGCCATCACCCCCACCTTTGAATATGCCGACACCTTTGCCCTGAGCGGCGCCGGCATCAGCGATGAAAGCATGCGGTTCATGGACCGGAACAACCGGACACTGATGCTGCGCAGCGAAATGACCACCCCCCTGGCCCGGATGGTGGCCACCCGTCTGAAGAACGACAAGGGTGTGAAACGGCTGTTCTACATCGCCAATGTGTTCCGGCACGAACAGACCCAGGCCGGCCGCCAGTGTGAATTTTCCCAGGCGGGGATCGAAATGATCGGGGCGGAAGCGCCCATGGCTGACGCGGAAGTGCTGGCCCTGGCGGTGAGCAGCCTGAAAGCCGCCGGGCTCCAGGATTTCCTGATCAGCGTGGGCCACAGCGCCTTCCTGGCCGGGATCATGGAAGAAGCCGGGCTGACGGAAAAGCAGGCGGATTTCGTAAAGACCATGATCCTCTCCCACAACGCGGTGGGCCTGGAAGAAGCTGCCGTCCGCTTCATCCCCAAGGATCTGAAGGACCTGTTCCGGGATCTGCTGTATCTCCAGGGAGGCCGGGACCTGCTGGATGACCTGGAAGGCCGGGTGAAGAACCAGAAGAGCCTGGATGCCCTGAAGAACCTGAAGGCCATCTACAAACTGGCGGAAGCCTACGGGGTGGCCCAGTACCTGTCCTTCGACCTGTCTCTGATCCGGAATTTCGACTACTACACCGGTATGGTGTTCGAGGCCTATGCTCCCCAGATCGGGTTCAACATCTGCGGCGGCGGCCGGTACGACCATATGATGGAAGCCTTCGGGGATCCGGAACCGGCTACGGGATTTGCCCTGGGCATCGACCGGATCATCCTGTCCCTGCGCCGGGACGGCCGGTTCAACCGGGAATCCAAATGGGACATTTACGTGGCCTGGGCTCCGGGATGCCAGGAAAAAGCCATCCAGAAGGCGCTGGAACTGCGCAATGGCGGCAAGAACGTGAAAGTGGCCACCAACGCCCTGACCCCGGAAGAGGCGGCCAAGGCCTGTGCGGAAAACCGGTGTGAAGCCGTAGCATATGTAGGATAGGAGAGAAAAGGGAATGGATTACTTAACAATTGCCCTGCCCAAGGGAAAACTTTTTGCCAAGTCTGTGGAACTCCTGGCCAAGGTGGGCTATGCTGCGGACAATGTGGTGGAGGATTCCCGGAAGCTGGTCATCACCAATGAAGAAACCAAGGTAAAATTCATCATCGTCAAGACCGTGGACCTGCCCACTTATGTGGAATACGGAGCGGCGGATATCGGCATCATCGGCAAGGATGTGCTCAATGAGGAACGGAAGGACATCTACGAACTGCTGGATATGGGCTACGGCGGCTGCCATCTGATGATGGCGGTGCCGGAATCCAAGGTACTGCCGGAAATCACCGATTACGCCCATATGCGGGTGGCTACCAAATATCCCAAGTGCGCGGCGGATTTCTTCGACAAGCTGGGGATGCAGATGGAAATCATCAAACTGAATGGTTCCATCGAACTGGGGCCCATTGTGGGGCTCAGCGAAATGATCGTGGATATTGTCCAGACCGGCCGGACCCTGCGGGAAAACCATCTGAAGGAAGTGGCTTCGGTGTTCCCGTCCACCGCCCGTCTCATTGCCAATAAAGTCAGCTTCAAGATGCAGTACGACCGGATCCGGAAGCTGGTGGAAGATCTGAAAGTAGTCCTGAAGGAGGAAAAACCGGAATGAAAGTCTATGATGAAAGAAAAAGCACGGCGGAAGAAATCAGCCGCCTGCTGGAAAAGAAATCCTTTGATGAAGTGAAACTGTCCCCGAAAGTGGCCGCCGCTGTGGAAAAGATGTTCGGCCGTCCGCTTACTGCGGCAGAAGAAGTGGACATCATCGTTAACGATATCCGGAACAAAGGGGATGAAGCCCTGTTCGAATACACCAAGAAACTGGATGGAGCGGATCTGAGCCCGGCCACCATCCGGGTGACGGAAGAGGAATTCGCGGAAGCGGAAAAGGCCGTGGATGAAAAGACCATGGGGGCCATCCGCCGGGCCATTGCCAATGTGCGGAAGTTCCACGAAGAACAGCTGCCCAAGACCTGGCTGACTCCCCGGGCCTACGGGTCCTTCCTGGGCCAGAAGATGACTCCGGTGGACAGCGTGGGGATCTACGTGCCCGGCGGTACCGCCGCCTATCCTTCCAGCGTGATCATGAACGCGGTGCCCGCCAAAGTGGCCGGGGTGCCCCGGATCGCCATGGCGGCTCCCGCCGGCCGGGACGGGAAGATGAATCCCTATGTGCTGGCCACGGCCAAGGAAATCGGCATTACGGAAATCTACAAGATGGGCGGAGCTCAGGCCATTGCCGCCCTGGCTTTTGGGACGGAAACCATTCCCAAAGTGGAAAAGATCACCGGCCCCGGGAACATTTTCGTGACCCTGGCCAAAAAGGCGGTCTACGGACACGTGGATATCGATATGCTGGCAGGGCCCAGTGAAATCCTCATTGTGGCGGACAAAACCGCGGATTACCAGTACCTGGCGGCGGATCTCCTGAGCCAGGCGGAACATGATCCCCTGGCCTGCGCCATCCTGATCACCGATGACGAAGACCTGGCGGGCAAAGTGGCGGAGGAAGTGGAAGTCCAGCTCCAGAAGCTGCCCCGGAAGGAAATTGCCGCCCAGTCCCTGGCGGTGCAGGGGAAGATCATCCTGGCCAAAGATATGGATACGGTGGTGGAGATGGCCAACATTTCCGCTCCGGAACACATGGAAATCAACACCAGGGAACCTTTTGCCCTGGTGCCCAGGATCCGGAACGCCGGTGCCATTTTCCTGGGAGCCTATTCTCCGGAACCCCTGGGAGACTATTACGCCGGCCCCAACCACATCCTGCCCACCGGCGGTACGGCCCGGTTCTATTCCGTGCTGAATGTGGAAACCTTCATGAAGAAGACCAGCATCATCTCCTATACCAAAGAAGCCCTGGCGGAAGCCGCTGATGACATCATCGCCATGGCCGAAGCGGAAGGACTCCAGGCACACGCCAACGCCATCCGGATCCGGAAGGGGGCTCTGTGATGAGCGAGATTCTTGCCCGGGAAAGCCTGTCCCGGATTGAAGACTATCAGGTGGAAACCGTACCTGATGCAGATATTGTTGTCAATGCCAATGAAACCAACTGGGATATGACCCCGGAAATCCGTTTGGAACTGGGGACCCGTCTGGCGGAACATGCCTTCAACCGGTATCCGTCCATGCACGGGGAGGACCTGTGCCAGGCCATTGCCGACCGGCTGGGGTTCGATCCGGCCCAGGTGGCCATCGGGAACGGCTCCAGCGAACTGCTGGAAAAAGCCTGCTATGCCTTCGGGGGCGCAGGCCGAAAGATTGCTTCCGCCACGCCGTCCTTTTCCATGTACCAGACCTACGCCATCCTGGCGGACAGCGAACCGGTGCTGTTCCCGCTGACGGCGGACGGGTTCGTGGATCCGGAGGGAGTCATCGCATTCTGCCGGGAAGAGAAGCCGGCCCTCATCATTATCTGCAATCCCAACAATCCCACGGGGAACTTCAATCCCAGAGCCGCCATGGAAAAAATCATCCGGAACGTGGAGTGCCCGGTGATCATGGACGAAGCCTATATGGAATTTGCCGTGGAAGAAGGGAAGATGGAAGAACTGTCCACCCTGGACCTGGTCAATGAAGTGGACAATCTGCTGGTACTGAAGACCTTCTCCAAGGCCTACGGCCTGGCCAATCTGCGGATCGGCTACGGAGTGGGCAGTGCAGCCGTGATGAAGGTCCTGAAGAAGGTGCTGCTGCCCTATACGGTGAACGGGATCTCCATCCTGGCGGCGGAACTGCTGTTCAGCAAGCCGGAAGTGCTCCGGGAACGGGTGGAAGCGGTGGTCAGCGGCCGCCGGTACCTGCGGGAACAGCTGGAAGCCCTGGGCTTCCGGGTACTGCCCAGCGCCACCAACTTCCTGCTGGCCCTGCCGGCGGGGAAAGTCCTGGACAAACTGGCGGACAAAGCCGGTGCGGCGGATCTGCCCGGCGGGGAAAAGGCCATGGCAGTCGGCGGATTTCTGTTCAAGGAACTGCTGGCCCGGAAGGTGCTGGTACGGAACTACTCCCAGAATCCCCGGCTGCCCGGGGGCCTGCGGATTTCTGTAGGCACGGCGGCAGAAAATCCCCTGATCATTGAAGCCATCAGGGATATCATCCTGTAAACAAGGGAGGCCATTGGTTATGCGGCAAGGGAAAGTGGAACGGAATACGAAAGAAACCCGGATCCTGGTGGAACTGGACCTGGACGGCACCGGAAAGGCGGATATTTCCACCGGTGTGGGCTTCCTGGATCATATGCTGACTCTTCTGGCGGTCCATTCTTTCATGGATCTGAAGGTGCGGGCCCAGGGGGACCTGGAAGTGGACTGCCACCATACGGTGGAAGATGTGGGCATCGCCCTGGGCCAGGCCATTGCCCAGGCTCTGGGGGACAAAAAAGGCATCCACCGGTACGGCAGCTTCCTGCTGCCCATGGATGAAGCCCTGGCGGAAATCGCCCTGGACTTTTCCGGCCGGCCCTTCCTGGTGTGGAATGCAGACCTCATTCCCCGGGTGACCCTGGGGAACTTCGATACGGAAATGGGCGAGGATTTCTTCCGGGCCCTGGCCATGAACTGCGGCCTGACCCTCCACATCAACGTGCCTTACGGGAAGAACACCCACCATATGCTGGAAGCCATCTTCAAAGGCGTGGCACGGGCCATGAGCCAGGCGGTGGCCCTGGATCCCCGGGTGCACGGGGTGATGAGCAGCAAGGGGGCACTGTAATATGGACAAAGACACCATTGTGATCATCGATTACGGACGGGGTAATCTGCACTCCGTGTACAACGGCCTGCTGAAAATCGGGGCCAGCCCGGTGGTTTCCGGGGACTCCAAGGTGATCGAAGCGGCGCCCAAAGTAATCCTGCCGGGGGTGGGATCCTTTGGGGACTGTATGGATACCATGCGGAGCCGGGGACTGGAAGAAGCGGTCCAGCAGGCTCTCCACAGCGGCAAGCCTTTCCTGGGCATCTGCCTGGGAGAACAGCTGCTGTTCGAAGGCAGCGAAGAAGCACCGGGAGTAAAGGGCCTGGGGTATTTCAAGGGCCAGGTGAAGAAAATCGTCACGGAATACAAGATCCCCCATATGGGGTGGAACCGGATCACCACGGTGAATCCCTCCCCCCTGCTGCAGGATGCTGACGGAAAGTACGTATACTTCGTCCACAGCTTCCATGCAGTGCCGGAGGATCCGTCCATCATTACGTCGGTCTGCGATTACGGGACCCGGATTACGGCCAGCGTGGGCCAGGGTAGCGTCCAGGGCTTCCAGTTCCATCCGGAAAAGTCCTCTTTCGCCGGTCTGGCCATGCTGAAAGCTTTCAAGGAGTGGAAACTATGAACATCTATCCAGCCATCGACCTGCGGGGAGGCAACTGCGTCCGCCTGGTGAAGGGCGATTTTTCCAGAGAAACCGTATACAGCACCGATCCCGGTGCCATGGCCAGGAAATGGGCCGATGAGGGGGCCAGCTGCATCCATGTGGTGGATCTGGACGGAGCGGTAGCCGGGGAAAGCCGGAACCTGCTGTCCATCGATGCCATCCTGAAACAGGGGAACATTCCCATTGAAGTGGGGGGCGGCATCCGGACCATGGAACACGTGGCCCGGCTGCTGGACCGGGGGGTCCACCAGGTGATCCTGGGGTCTGCCGCGGTAAAGAATCCGGATCTGGTGAAGGAAGCCTGTGAAAAATATCCCGGCCGGATCGTGGTGGGCATCGACGCCAAGAACGGGGACGTGGCAGTGGAAGGCTGGGAAGCCAGCGGCCACATCCAGGCGGAAGAGCTGGCCCGGAAAATGGCGGAAGCCGGGGTGGAACGGATCATCTTCACGGACATTGCCCGGGACGGTATGCTCAGCGGGGTGAACGTGGAAGCCACGGTAAAGGTGGCCCAGGCCTCCGGACTGGCGGTAACGGCCAGCGGCGGGGTGGCCAGCCTGGAAGATTTGAAAATTTTAAAAAAAAGAGAAACAGATGGCATTGAAGGGTGTATTATAGGTAAGGCGCTGTATACAGGCGCCATTGACCTTCGCCAGGCTGTTGCGATTGCGAAGGAGGCGTAGAGCCATGCTGGCAAAACGGATCATTCCCTGTCTGGACGTAAAGGACGGACGGGTGGTCAAGGGGACAAATTTCGTCAGCCTCCGGGATGCCGGGGATCCGGTGGAACTGGCTTCCCTCTATGAACAGGAACAGGCGGATGAGCTGGTGTTCCTGGATATCACCGCTTCTCTGGAAAAACGGAAGTCCATGGTGGAAACCATCGAACGGACGGCCCGGGAAGTGTTCATGCCCCTGACTGTGGGCGGCGGCATCTCTTCCATCGAAGATATGCGGGCCGTGCTCCTGGCCGGGGCGGACAAGACCAGTCTGAACACGGCGGCGGTGAAGGATCCCACCCTGATCACCCGGGGGGCGGAAGCCTTCGGGAACCAGTGCGTGGTGCTGGCTGTGGACGCCAAACGCCGGGGAGAGGATTCCTGGGAAGTGTACATCAACGGAGGCCACACCCCTACCGGGCTGGATGCCCTGGAATGGGTGAAAAAAGCCGTATCCCTGGGGGCGGGGGAAATCCTGCTGACCAGTATGGATGCGGATGGCACCAAGGATGGGTTCGATATCCCCCTGACCCGGAAGGTGGCCGAAGCGGTTCCCGTACCGGTGATTGCCTCCGGGGGTGCCGGATCCCTGGAAGATTTCTATGAAGTCCTGACCGCCGGCAAGGCTGACGCGGCTCTGGCCGCTTCCGTATTCCATTACAGGAAATTCACGATCCGCCAGGTGAAGGAATACTTGCGGAGCAAAGGAGTGGACGTACGGTTATGAAAATCGATATCAGCAAGCTGAAGTTTGACGACAGGGGCCTGATCCCTGCCATTGTCCAGGATGTGAAGACGGACAAGGTACTGATGCTGGCCTATATGAACGGCACCAGCCTGGCCCGCACGGTGGAAACCGGATACACCTGGTTCTGGAGCCGGAGCCGCCAGGAACTGTGGAACAAGGGTGCCACCAGCGGCCATACCCAGAAGGTGCACAGCATCACCTATGACTGCGACGGGGATGCCCTGCTGGTGAAAGTGGAGCAGAAGGGGGCCGCCTGCCACACCGGGAACTATTCCTGTTTCTTCAATCCCCTGTGGAACAGTGGCTCCGGAGAAAGCCTGCCGGTGGCGGACAACCGGCTGCCCCAGGTGATCAACGAGCTGTATAAGCAGATTGTCTGCTATCAGGAAAAACAGAAGGAGGCCCGGAAGCTGCTGCCGGCACCCAGCCAGGACAAGCTCCTGACGGAACTGGGGGCCAACACCACCCGGACCATCCTGGCTTCGAAAAACAGCGATGCGGACCAGGTTGTTTACGAGATGGGGGATTTATGGTATCATTGCTTAGTGCTGTTGGCTTACCATAACATCACCCCCGGCGAAATGCTGGTGGAAATGGCAGGCCGGAAAGTGGAAGAAGAAAAATAAGCAGCAAATACCTGTACAACCTGGAGGGCTCTGATGGCTAGAATGTTTGGAACGGACGGCGTCCGCGGCGTCGCCAATGGTCCTGTACTCAATGTGGAACTGGCTTACAAGCTGGGCCGTGCGGCGGCTCAGTATTTCGGACGGGAAGTGAAGACTCCCAAGATCCTGATCGGACGGGATACCCGGCTTTCCGGCACCATGCTGGAAAGCGCCATGGCGGCCGGCATCTGCAGTGCCGGGGGCAATGCCCATCTGCTGGGGGTGATCCCCACGCCGGCGGTTTCCTATCTGACGGAAAAACTGGAAGCCAATGCGGGGGTGGTGATTTCCGCTTCCCACAATCCTTTTGAAGACAACGGGATCAAGTTCTTTGCCCGGACCGGCTACAAACTGCCGGATGCGGTGGAGGATGAAATCGAAGCCATCGTGAACCAGCCGGTGGACTATTCCCAGACGGTGACCGGGTCCAACCTGGGACGGGTGATCCAGGAATCGGATATGGGGATGGTCTACGTAAAACATATTGTGGACAGCGCCGATGTGAAGCTGAACGGCCTGAAGGTGGTCATGGACTGTGCCAACGGGGCCAACAGTGAGATCGCCCCGGCCATTCTCCGGACCCTGGGGGCCCATGTGATCCCCATTTTCCATGAACCCAACGGGATCAACATCAACAACGGCTGCGGCTCCACCCACCTGGAAGCGCTCCAGGCCAAGGTGAAGGAAGTGGGCGCCGACTGCGGCCTGGCCAACGACGGGGATGCGGACCGTCTGCTGGCTGTGGACGAAAACGGCGAAGTGCTGGACGGGGATCAGATCATGCTGATCTGCGCCCTGGACCTGATGAAGGCCGGCAAACTGAAGGACAATGTGCTGGTCACCACCGTGATGAGCAACGTGGGCCTGGCCAAGGCCATGAAGGAACACGGGGGCTCCACGGTGAAGACTTCCGTCGGCGACCGGTATGTGCTGGAAGAAATGCTGAAGCATGACTACAAACTGGGGGGCGAACAGTCCGGCCACATCATCTTCGGAGACCTGGTTCGCACCGGGGACGGGATGATGACCGGGGTGAAGCTCCTGGGCAGCCTGGTGCGCCACAACCAGACCCTGTCCCAGCTGGGGGCCCTGATGGTGAAATATCCCCAGACCCTGCTGAACGTGCGGGTGAAGGACAAGAACGGCTGGCAGGAAAACCAGGCCATTGCCGATGTGGTCCGGAAGTACACGGAAGAACTGGGGGACGACGGCCAGGTGCTGGTGCGGGCCAGCGGTACGGAACCGCTGATCCGGATCATGGCCCAGGGCCCCAACCAGGTGGAACTGGACAACATTACCGAAGCCATTGCAGAAGTGGTGCGGAAGGAACTGGCGTAAAGAGAAGAGGGGCTGTTGCGCATGCAACAGCCCCCTTTCCAGTTGACCCCGGGGCAAAAACATAGTATCATAAAGTATCTGTAGGAACATGCCTTCCGGGAATACCGGACTGGAAGGCCGCCTGTTTGGAGGGGGAACGGGCTGAAGGGATTCCTGCAAATCATCGAGCGCAGGTGCCGGGCTTTGGCCTGGCCGACGAGGTGGAGGTTCATCGAACAGTCAGCGGATGCCTCCCGGTAAGCTGCAGACCGTAAGCTGTCCTACAAATCCCTCTGGCAACAGGGGAACACAGAAGGGGCAGCGGCAGACGGTAACTACAAATCGCAGGAGGGCACAACAACAATGTGCGGAATCGTAGGATATATCGGACGTCATCAGGCAACTCCCTTTTTGATGGAAGGCCTGAGCAAACTGGAATACAGAGGGTATGACTCTGCCGGCATCGCCGTATACAACGACGGGAAGATTGCTGTGGAAAAATGCGTGGGCCGGCTGGATGCCCTGCGCCAGAAAATCGTGGGCCACGAACCGGTAGGGACCCTGGGCATCGGTCACACCCGGTGGGCCACCCACGGGAAACCCAGTGACATCAACGCCCATCCCCATACGGACGAAAGCGGCCAGTTTGCCGTAGTCCACAATGGGATCATCGAAAACTACATGCCTCTGAAGCAGGCTCTGCTGAAAAAAGGCCATCATTTCCGTTCTGAAACGGATACGGAAATCGTGGCCCATCTGATGGCGGACCTGTGGGACGGGGATTTTGAAAGCACCGTCCGGAAAGTGCTCCACACCATCGAGGGTTCCTATTCCCTGGTGTTCCTGTGCGCCAAAGATCCCGGCAAGCTGATCTGCGCCAAAAAGAACAACCCGCTGGTCATCGGCCTGGGCAAAGGAGAAAACTACATTGCCTCCGATATCCCGGCCATCATCAGCAAGACCCGGGATACCTACATCCTCAGTGACGGGGAAATGGCCGTAGTGGAACCGGACAAGGTTGTGGTAAAAGACCTGGAAGGCCACAAAATCGACAAGAAAGTCTTCCGGGTGACCTGGGATGCGGAAGCGGCGGAAAAAGGCGGCTTCGAGCATTTCATGCTGAAGGAAATCTACGAACAGCCCAAAGCCGTCCGGGATACCCTCCGGGGCCGGGTGGACAAGGGCAGCGACAAGGTGGTCTTCAACGAACTGAACTGGACCCCGGAAACCCTGAAGGATATCCAAAAGATCTTCATCGTGGCCTGCGGCACGGCCTACCATGCAGGGATTGTGGGCAAGTACTACATTGAAAAAATGGCCCGGATCCCGGTGGAAGTGGATATCGCTTCCGAATTCCGGTACAGGAACCCCATTGTGGACGAAAGCTGCCTGTGCATCGTGATCAGCCAGTCCGGGGAAACCAGTGATACCCTGGAAGCCCTGAAGGAAGCCAAACGCCGGGGGGCCAGGACCATGGCCGTCACCAACGTGGTGGGGTCCTCCATCGCCCGGGAAGCGGATCAGGTGGTTTACACCTATGCAGGTCCGGAAATCGCCGTGGCTTCCACCAAGGCTTATACCACCCAGCTGATCGTTATGCTGCTGCTGAGCCTGTACATTTCCGATCTGAAGGGCAAGATCAGCGACGAACGGCTCCATGCCCTGATCCAGAGCGTCCTGGAAGTGCCGGAACAGATGCACGACATCCTGGACCATGTGGACCAGATCAAAGTGTACGCCACCAATTATGCCAACCGGGAAGATGCCTTCTTCCTGGGCCGGAGCCTGGACTACGCCGTGGCTCTGGAAGGGGCTCTGAAGCTGAAGGAAATCTCCTACATCCATGCGGAAGCCTATGCGGCCGGTGAACTGAAGCACGGGACCCTGGCCCTGATTACGGAAGGGGTGCCGGTGATCGTGCTGGCCACCCAGTCCAACATCTATGAAAAGACCATCAGCAACCTCCAGGAAGTGAAGACCCGGGGTGCCATTGTGATCGGCATCGGCATGGAAGGGGATACGGAACTGGCCAAACATGCCAACAACGTGATCATCATCCCCAAAGCCGACGAAGACCTGGCTCCCATCCTGGCCGTGATCCCTCTCCAGCTGCTGGCGTACTACGCCGCCCTGGCCAGAGGATGCGACGTGGACAAACCCCGGAACCTGGCCAAGAGTGTGACGGTGGAATAAGTTCATAAGGATAAAATGCTCCCTCCGGGGAGCATTTTTTAATGGAAAAGATCACGGGTCGTGAGTCGCGACCTCCTTGCACTTTTATCCAAAATCGGCTACAATGGGTTCATTGCATTATCCATTGACATCTGCTGACATGACAATGGAAGAAAAATCGTGTATAATGTACACAAAACCAAAAGGGGGACTCGGAGGAGTTTCCCTTTTTCCCAAAGGAGACCTGACCCATGGAAGACTTGTTTGATGCCATCACCCGCTTGAAGAAGGAACGGAACGCGGTGATCCTGGCCCATGTATACCAACCGGAAGAAATCCAGGAAATTGCTGATTTCTGCGGTGATTCTTTTGCCCTGTCCCAGCAGGCGGCCCAGACCGATGCGGATGTGATCGTGTTCTGCGGGGTCCGCTTCATGGCGGAAACGGCCAATATCCTGTCCCCGGACAAGATTACCCTGCTGCCGGCCATCGATGCCGGGTGCCGGATGTTTGACGATACCCTGGAATCCCGGGTAAAGGCATTCCTGAAGGACCATCCGGAATACAAGGTGGTGTCCTATGTGAACACCCCGGCCAGCGTCAAGGCCCTCAGTGAAATCTGCTGCACGTCTTCCAATGCGGTAAAGGTGATCGAAAGCCTGCCGGCGGACCAGCCCATCCTGTTTGTGCCGGATCAGAATCTGGCCACCTTTACGGCGGAAAAGACCCATCACACCATTCTGCCCTGGCGGGGGGCCTGTCCCACCCATCATGCCCTTTCGGTGGCAGAAGTGACGGAAGCCAAAAAGGCCCATCCCGGAGCCAAAGTGTTGATGCACCCGGAATGCCGGCCGGAAGTCCGGGCCCTGGCGGATTACGTGGGCAGCACCATGGGGATCATCCATTATGCACAGCAGAGCCCTGATGAGGAATTCATCATTGCCACGGAATGCGGGGTGCTGACCCAGCTGGAATGGAAGTGCCCGCACAAGAAGTTCTACATGGCCGGAGGGAATCTCCTGTGCCCCAACATGAAGAAGACCACCCTGGAGCTGGTGAAACGGTCCCTGGAGACCCTGGAACCCCGGATCGTGGTGCCGGAAGAGATCCGGACAAAGGCCCGGACGGCCCTGGAACGGATGCTGGAAGTGAAGTGACTGGGTTGACAATGGGTCGATAGCCGAAGATAGCCTGCTCCGCAGGCAATGAAGGGAAACCCGTCAATCGGGTTTCTTCCATTGGCGTATGATCTATGACCTGTGACAGGCTGCTGCCAAAGCAGCAGCCCCTTATCAAAGGAGGATTCCTTATGGAAACCTATTGGACAAGTTTTGATACGGCGGAGACGCCGGTGATACAGACGGATATCCTGGTGATCGGGTCCGGGGCCGCCGGGCTCCAGACTGCCTGGTCCCTGGCGAAAGCCGGCCGGGAAGTGCTGGTGGTGGCCCGGGATGAACTCCAGGACAGCAACACGGCCAAAGCCCAGGGGGGCATTGCCGCAGCCCTGGGTCAGGATGATGACCCCACCCTCCATTATCAGGATACCCTGGTGGCGGGAGCCGGCCTGACCGATGAATCCATGGCCCGGATCGTGGTGACGGAAGGGCCGGATGCGGTGCTGGACCTGCTCCATCACGGGGCCCGGTTCGATAAAAATCCTGACGGAACCCTGGCCCTGGGACGGGAAGGCTGCCACAGCCGGAACCGGATCGTCCACGCCAATGGGGACAGTACCGGGGCGGAAGTGTCCCGGGCTCTCCGGGCCATTGCCGGGGAAGAAAAACGGATCGCCACCCTGGAACACTGCTATGTAACGAATCTCCTGGTCCGGGAGGGCCGCTGCCAGGGCGCCATGGCGCTCCACAAGGGGCGGACGGTCCGTCTGGCGGCCAATGGGGTGGTGCTGGCCACGGGAGGCGTGGGACGGCTCTTCGCCCACACCACCAATCCGGAGGGGGCCACCGGCAGCGGCCTGGCTCTGGCCTGCCGGGCGGGAGCGGAACTGATGGATATGGAATTCGTCCAGTTCCATCCCACGGCCCTGGCCATTCCCGGCCGGCCCAGCTTCCTGGTTTCGGAAGCGGTCCGGGGTGCGGGCGCCCTCCTGTACAACACCCGGGGAGAACGGTTCATGCCCGGGTATCATCCCATGAAGGAACTGGCTCCCCGGGATGTGGTGGCCCGGGCCATTGCCACGGAAATGAAAAAGTGCGGCAGTGACCATGTGTGGCTGGATGCCACGGGAATCGAAAAGGTGGAAGAGAAGTTCCCCATGATCTTCCGGACCCTCCTGGACTACGGAGTGGATATGGGGAAGGAGCGGATCCCCATTGCTCCGGCAGCCCATTACATGATGGGAGGCATCCGTACCGATGGCTGGGGCCGTACCACGGTGAAAGGCCTGTACGCCTGCGGAGAGGCTGCCTGTACGGGGCTCCAGGGGGCCAACCGGCTGGCCAGCAATTCCCTGCTGGAAGGGCTGGTATTCGGACGCCGGGCAGCCCGGGCCCTGTGCCAGGATATTCCGGAAAACCGGCCGGCGGAACCGGAAGGCAGCTGGAAAGCGGAGCTGGCACCCTGGACGGTTTCTTCCCGGGAGCAGGCGGCGGACCGGCAGCAGCTCCAGGAACTGATGAGCCGGCAGCTGGGCATTGCCCGGGACCGGGACGACATTGAACAGGCCCTGGAAACCATGGACGGCCTGGCCCGGAAATATGAAGGACGGGCAGCGGAAAATCCGGACCAGCTGGACCTGAAAGCCCAGCTGCTGGTTTCCCGGCTCATTGCCCGGGCGGCGCTCCAGCGGGAAGAAAGCCGGGGTGCCCATTACCGGCTGGATTTCCCGGAACCCAGGGACTGCTGGAAGCACCACAGCATCGAAGAAAATGAAGGAGGCACCATCCATGTACAGCAGAATGTTGGATAAGCAGCTGGAGGAATGGCTGGCGGAAGATGTGGGCAGCGGGGATCTGACCAGTGAGGCCCTGCTGCCGGCAGAGGCGGTGACCTGCGGCATCATCCACGCCAAGGATACGGGGATCCTCTGCGGGGTGGAGGTGGCCCGGCGGGTGTTCCAGGTGCTGGACCCCGGCCTGACTTTTGAAGCCCTGGCCCGGGACGGAGAACCGCTGGAACCGGGGACCCTCATCGCCAAGATCACCGGCAGTGCCCGGAGCGTGCTCACCGGGGAACGGCTGGCCCTGAATCTGCTCCAACACCTGTCCGGCATCGCCACCCGGACCAGAAAACTGGCGGACCTGGCCAGACCCTACGGCACCCGGGTGGTGGACACCCGGAAGACCACACCGGGACTGCGGCTGCTGGAAAAATACGCCGTCCGCACCGGTGGCGGCCACAACCACCGGCTGGGGCTCTACGACGCCATCCTGATCAAGGACAACCACATCGCCGTGGCCGGCGGCGTGAAGGAAGCCCTGGCACGGGCCAAAGCCTACGCCAGCCACATGACGAAAATCGAAATCGAGGTGGAAAGCCTGGAGCAGGCCAGAGAGGCAGTGGAAGGCGGCGCCGATGTGATCATGCTGGACAACATGGCGCCGGAGGCCATGAAGGAATGTGTGGACATGATTGGTCACCGGGCGGTGGTGGAAGCCTCCGGGGGCATCGACGAACACAACCTGGAAGCCGCTGCAGCCGCCGGCGTGGACGTGATCAGCATAGGAGCCCTGACCCACAGCGTAAAAGCCCTGGACATCAGCCTGGATGTGGGGGAGATCAAGTAAATACGGTCAACGGCCAGCGGCCCCAGGAAATCAATTTCAGGAAATTGATTTTGGATCTGCAGGAGGATAAAACCATTTGCCCGAACTTCGGATCCGTAGGGGCTCCACGCCGGGGAGCCCGCCAACCCACCGGTGGCAGTTTTACGGATTCCCCAAATTTGTCTGCAAATTTTATCATTTGGCAGCTGACAGCTGACTGTTGACAGGGGTTGGGAGACATTTTCTCCCAACCCCTTCCTTTTTTTCTTATCTATGCTATAATGAAGACGTAGTAAAATATTTTTTTCGAACAAGGTGGGACAAAAAAAGTACCACGAGGGACAAAATGTGCAACATCAGCTTGGATCGAATCATCAACCTGCAGAATAAACTGGTTCCGGAAATGGTGGACCTGATCACCGAGCGCTACAAGGTGCTCCGGCAGATCAGCCACGACCAGCCCATCGGCCGCCGGACCCTGGCCAAAAAGCTGGGGCTCAGCGAGCGGATCCTCCGTTCCCATGTGGATTTCCTCAAGGAAGCGGGGCTGCTGGATTTCACCCTCACCGGCATGAGCATCACGGAAGAGGGGGCAGTGCTCCTTCAGGAGCTCCGGGACTATGTGAACCGGCTCCAGAAACTTTCCAGCCTGGAATCCCTGCTTCAGGAAAAGCTCCATCTCCAGAAGGTGGTGGTGCTGCCTGGGGATGCGGACCAGGACAAAGTGGTCACCCGGGAAATCGGGCGTGTGGCAGCCGGTATCCTGCTGCGCCTTCTGGCGGATCACGGGAAGCACATTGTGGCGGTAACCGGAGGGACCACCGTGGCTGCCATGGCGGAAAACACCTTCGGCCACGAACCGGAGACCATTGTGGTCCCGGCCCGGGGCGGTCTGGGGGACAAAATGGAACTCCAGGCCAACACCATTGCCACGGTGCTGGCCGGCCGTCTCAAGACCCGGTATCTGCAGCTGTATGTGCCGGACAGCGTCAGTGAAGACGTGCTCCAGAAGATTCTGGAAGAGGATGCCCGGGTGAAACAGGTGGTGGAAACCATCAAAAGCGCGGATATCCTGGTCCATGGCATGGGGCAGGCCCGGGTGATGGCGGAAAAGCGGGGGATGGACCCCAAACTGGTGGAACGGCTGGAACAGGCCGGTGCCGTAGGGGAAGCCCTGGGGCAGTATTTCGACCTGAAGGGCCATGTGGTTTACAGCACAGACACCCTGGGACTCATGGTCAACGATCTGGAAAAGATCCATACGGTCATGGGCATTGCCGGGGGCCGGTCCAAGGGAAGGGCCATCCTTTCCATGCTCCGCAGCGGTCAGGACGACATCCTGGTCACTGATGAGGCGGCCGCCCGGGAAATCATCGATTGTTTGCAGTCTGATCCCAACAATCAGTAAAAATTTTAGGAGGAATGAAAAATGGTAAGAATCGGTATCAATGGTTTTGGTCGTATTGGACGCTGCGCTCTGCGTATCGCCGTAAAGAACCCGGAAGTGGAAGTTGTGGCAGTCAATGCCCGTTCCGGCATCGATACCTATGCCCATCTGCTGAAATATGATACCGTCCATGGAACTTTCGATGAAGAAGTATCCGTTGACGGCGATATCATGCACGTTGGGGACAAAGCCATCAAATTCACCCGTTACACCGATCCCAAGGAGATCCCCTGGGGCGAACTGGGCGTGGATGTAGTGCTGGAAACCACCGGCAAATTCAAGACCCGTGAAACCGTACAGCCCCATCTGGACAACGGCGCCAAAAAGGTGCTGATCGCCTGCCCGGCCAAAGGGGAAGACATCACCATCGTCCTGGGTGTCAACGAAGACAAGTATGATCCCAAAAAGGACCACATCATCTCCAATGCATCCTGCACCACCAACTGCCTGGCTCCCTTCACCAAAGTGCTGGAAGACAACTTCGGCATTGAAAACGGCATGATGACCACCGTCCATTCCTACACCAACGATCAGAAGATCCTGGATGCAGCCCACAAAGACCTGCGCCGTGCCCGTGCCGGTGCCTGCTCCATCATCCCCACCACCACCGGTGCCGCCAAAGCCATCGGCCTGGTTCTGCCGGAACTGGAAGGCAAACTGAAAGGCATGGCCATCCGCGTCCCGACTCCGGATGTATCCCTGACCGACCTGGTTGTGACCTTGAAAAAGGACACCACCAAGGAAGAAATCAACGAAGCCATGAAAGTCGCTTCTGAAACCACCATGAAAGGGATCCTGGGCTACAACGAACTGCCTCTGGTTTCCAAAGACTACAGCGGCTGCCCCCTGAGCTCCATTGTGGATGGTCTGTCCACCATGATGGTGGGTCCCCGTGTGGCCAAAGTGGTTTCCTGGTACGACAATGAATGGGGTTATTCCAACCGTCTGGTGGAACTGGCTCTGTTCGTGGCCAAAAAGGGCCTGTAAGAGAAAGGCAGTGCACGGAGACATGGATAAAAAAACCGTTAAAGATATTCAGCTGACCGGCAAACGGGTACTGGTCCGGGTAGACTACAACGTTCCCATGAACGACAAAGGGGAAATCACGGATTTCATCCGCATCGAAGCCTCTCTGCCCACCCTCCACTACCTGCTGGACCAGGGAGCCGCAGTGATCCTGATGGCTCACCTGGGCCGTCCCAAAGGCAAGGTGAACCCCAAGTTCACCCTGAAGCCCGTGGCGGAAGCCCTGAGCCAGCTGATCCACCGTCCGGTGCAGTTCTGCCCGGACTGCGTGGGCAAGGATGCCCAGGATGCAGCTGCCCAGCTGCGGAACGGGGATATCCTGCTGCTGGAAAACCTCCGGTTCCATCCGGAAGAAGAAAAGAATGACCCCCATTTTGCCCAGGAACTGGCGGCTCTGGGGGATGTATATGTGAACGACGGGTTCGGGGTATCCCACCGGGCCCATGCTTCCGTGGAAGCCGTTACCCACTACCTGCCCGCCGTGGCCGGTTTCCTGCTGGAAAAGGAAATCGCATACCTGGGCAATGCCGTGGACAAACCCCAGCGTCCCTTTGCCGCCATCATCGGCGGGGCTAAAGTGGCGGACAAGATCGCCGTGATCCGCAGCCTGATCAAAAAGGCTGACGTGATCCTGATCGGGGGCGGCATGGCCAACACCTTCCTGGCGGCCAAAGGCTACAACCTGGGGAAATCCCTGGTGGAAAAGGAAAGCCTGGGAATCGCCAAGGATCTGCTGGCGGAAGCCGCAGCCCAGAAGACCAAAATGCTCCTGCCGGTGGATCTGATCATGGCTGCCAGCTTCTCCAATGAGGCGGACCATGAAGCAGAAGACCTGGATGCCCTGAACCCGGACTACATGGCCCTGGATATCGGCCCCAAAACGGCAGAACTGTATGCCCGGACCCTGGCCGGCATGAAGACCATTGTGTGGAACGGGCCCATGGGTGTGTTCGAAATGCCCAACTATGCGGAAGGGACCCGGCGGGTGGCAGAAGCCATGGCCGCTTCTGACGGCATCACCATCGTGGGCGGCGGCGACAGTGCAGCCGCTGTGAAGCAGATGGGCCTGGCCGACAAGATGAGCCATGTATCCACCGGCGGCGGTGCTTCCCTGGAATACCTGGAAGGCAAAGTGCTGCCCGGCCTGGCTGCCCTGGATGATCTGCGGACTCCCATTGTGGCCGGCAACTGGAAATGCCACAAGACCGTGGCGGAAGCCATGGAACTGGCTCACCAGGTGGCCCATGGCACGGAAATGGCCCGGGCTGAAGTGGTGCTGTTCCCGCCTTTCACTGCCCTGGAAAGCGTAGCGGCCATGGTGGATGAAGACGGCATCGGCTACGGGGCCCAGGACATCTTCTATGAAGATGAAGGCTCCTACACCGGCGCTGTATCCGGCCCCATGATTGCGGAAATCGGGTCCCGGTACGTGCTGGTGGGCCACAGCGAACGGCGGAAATTCTTCCACGAAACCAATGACCTGGTGGTGAAGAAGGTCCTGGCTGCTTTCCGGAACGACCTGGATCCGGTGCTGTGCGTGGGAGAAGACGCGGACGAACATGAAAACGGCTCCACCAAAGACAAGATCCTGAGCCAGCTGACGCCGGTCCTGAATGTGCTCACCGACGGGCAGATCCAGCATCTGCTGGTTGCCTACGAACCGGTTTGGGCCATTGGCAGCGGCAAGAGCGCTGAAGTGCGGGATGCCGTGGCTGCTGCGGACCTGATCCGGAAAGCCGTTGCGGAAAAATTCGGCAAAGAGGCGGCCCGGCGGGTCCGGATCCTCTACGGCGGCAGTGTGACCAGCGAAAATGCCCATGCCTTCCATGAAGACGGCATCGATGGCGTACTGGTAGGCGGGGCCAGCCTGTCTGCCCAGGAATTCTGCGCCATTGCCAACACGTTCTGAGGCAGTCATGAAAAAGAAACCTGTAATGCTGATGATCCTGGACGGCTGGGGGATCGCTCCCCCCAGCCCCACCAATGCGGTGACCCGGGCCCGGACCCCTCATCTGGACTTTTATTTCAACCGGTATCCCCACAGCCAGCTCCAGTGTTCCGGAGAAGCAGTGGGTCTGCCGGATGGCCAGATGGGGAATTCGGAAGTGGGGCATCTATCCATTGGGTCCGGGCGGATCATCTACCAGAGCCTGACCCGGATCACCCGGGCCGTCAAAGACGGCAGCCTGGAAACCAATCCGGTGCTGGTGAAGGCCATGGAAGAAGCCCGGGACAACGGAAAGAAACTCCATCTCCTGGGCCTGCTCAGTGACGGCGGGGTCCACAGCCATATTGACCATCTGCTGGGCCTTTTGGCCATGGCCAGGAAGCAGGGGGTGGAAAAGGTCTGTGTCCATGCATTCCTGGATGGACGGGATACGCCTCCCCAAAGTGCGGCCCCTTTCCTGGACCAGGTGGAAAAAGCCTGTCAGCAGCTGGGGGTGGGACGGATCGCCACGGTTTCCGGCCGGTATTATGCCATGGACCGGGACAAACGGTGGGACCGGATCCGGAAAGTCTATGACATCATGACCGGTGGCGAAGGCCTGGAAGCTCCCAGTGCGGCGGAAGGCCTTGAAGCTGCCTATGGTGCCGGACAGACCGACGAATTCGTGGTCCCCTTCCGGGTGGCCGGCGTGGACGGCACCGTGGAAAAAGGCGACAGCCTGATTTTCTTCAATTTCCGTCCGGACCGGGCCCGGGAACTGACCCATGCCTTTACGGATACGGAATTCCAGGGATTTCCCCGGAAAGAAGACCAGCTGCCCGTCCACTTCGTCACCATGACGGAATACGAAAAGGGCATCCAGGCTCCGGTGGCGTTCCCGACGGAAGAGATCCGGGATACCCTGGCAGAAGTGGTGTCCAAAGCCGGACTCCATCAGCTGCACATTGCGGAAACGGAAAAATATGCCCATGTGACCTTTTTCTTCAATGGGGGACGGGAACAGCCCTTCCCCGATGAAGACCGGATCCTGGTGCCTTCTCCCAAAGTGGCTACCTATGACCTGCAGCCGGAGATGAGCGCCTATCTGGTGACGGAAAAGCTCCAGGAGGCCCTGGACAAGGATCTGTACGATCTGGTGATCCTGAACTTTGCCAACCCGGACATGGTGGGCCATACCGGCTCCCTGGAGGCGGCGGTGAAGGCCCTGGAAGCCGTGGACGAATGTGTGGGCAGCCTGGCGGACAAGGTGCTGAAAAAAGGCGGTGCCCTGTGCATCACGGCGGACCACGGGAATCTGGAAGAGATGGAAGATCCGGTGACCCATGCGCCCATGACCGCCCATACCACCAACCCGGTGCCTTTCCTGGTGGTGGGAGCGGATCCGGATACCCGGGTGGAAAACGGGGGCCTGTCCGACATTGCGCCCACCCTGCTGGACCTGCTGGACCTGCCCAAACCGGAGGCCATGACCGGCCATTCCCTGCTGATGCGGAAGTAAACTTTTACGCTGTTTTGCTTGTTCAAAATCAATTTGCCAAAATTGATTTCCATTGGCTGGAGACTAGTGACTAGCGACCAGCCTGGGGAATCCAATCCCCAGGCTCAACCATAACGAGGTGAAAACAATGCCAATCATTGAAAATGTGTGTGCAAGAGAAATCATGGATTCCCGGGGCAATCCCACGGTGGAAGTGGATGTGCTGCTGGATGACGGCACTGTAGGCCGTGCAGCGGTTCCTTCCGGGGCCTCCACCGGTGTCCACGAAGCTGTGGAACTGCGGGACGGGGACAAAACCCGTTTCGGCGGCAAAGGGGTTTCCAAAGCCGTGGACAATGTGAACGACACCATTGCCGATGCCATCATCGGATTGGATCCCACCCGTCAGGTGGAAATCGATGAAGCCATGATCCGTCTGGACGGCACCCCCAACAAGGGCCGTCTGGGGGCCAACGCCATCCTGGGGGTATCCCTGGCTGTAGCCAAGGCTGCGGCGCTGTCCATGGGCCTGCCTCTGTACCAGTATCTGGGCGGGGTCAACGCCAAGGAACTGCCGGTTCCCATGATGAACATCCTGAACGGCGGTGCCCATGCGGACAACAACGTGGATATCCAGGAATTCATGATCATGCCGGTAGGGGCTGACAGCTTTGCCGAAGCCCTGCGGATCAACGCAGAAATCTATCAGGCTCTGAAGAAAGTCCTGAAGGACAAAGGGCTGGCTACGGCTGTAGGGGATGAAGGCGGCTTTGCCCCCAACCTGGAAAGCAACGAAGAAGCCCTGCAGGTGATTGTGGAAGCCATCGAAAAAGCCGGCTACAAACCCGGTGAACAGGTACGGCTGGCCATCGATACCGCTGCCAGCGAGCTGTTCGAAGACGGCAAGTACAACCTGAAAGGGGAAGGGGTTGTGAAGACTTCTGCCGAAATGGTGGAATGGTACGCTTCCCTCTGCGAAAAATACCCCATCGTTTCCATTGAAGACGGCCTGGCCGAAGATGACTGGGACGGCTGGAAACAGCTCACCGATGTTCTGGGCAAAAAAGTCCAGCTGGTGGGGGATGACCTGTTCGTCACCAATGTGGAACGGCTGAAGAAGGGCATTGAAATGGGCGTGGCCAACGCCATCCTGATCAAACTGAACCAGATCGGGACCCTGACCGAAACCCTGGACGCCATTGAAATGGCCAAACGGGCCGGTTATACCGCCATCGTTTCCCACCGGAGCGGTGAAACGGAAGATACCACCATTGCCGATGTGGTGGTGGGCACCAACGCCGGACAGATCAAATCCGGGGCCCCCTGCCGGACCGACCGGGTGGCCAAGTACAACCAGCTGCTGCGGATCGAAGAAGATCTGGGAGCCGCTGCCCAGTACAACGGGATGGATGTGTTCTACAATATCAGATAAAAAGCTGTCAACGGTCAGTAGCCGGATGACAAAAAGGTGTGCTGCATGGAGCGTGCAGCACACCTTTTTTACGAAAGGAAATACACATGCTTGACAAATTATCTGTTTCTGCGGCCTTTGACCGATATGTTTCCCAGTTCGATCCGGATACCCCGGGAATCCTCAGCAAACAGCGCCATTCCCGGATCGTCAGCGGCCTCTGTGAGACTCTGGCCAGGCAGCTGGGATGGTCCCAGGAGGAACAGGAGCTGGCCTGGGTGCTGGGGCTGCTCCACGACATCGGTCGATTCGAACAGGCCCGGCGGTTCCACACCTTCATTGATTACAAATCCATGGACCATGCCCGGTATGGAGTCTGGTATTTGTTCGAACAGGGCCATATCCGGGATTTCCTGCCGGATCCGGAACCAGAGCGGGACAGGATCCTGGAACTGGCCATCCTGTGGCACAATGCCTATGCCGTCCCGGCCGGGGTCACCGGAAAAGCCCGGGATTTTGCCCTTTTGCTCCGGGATGCGGACAAAATCGACCTGTTCCGGGTCTATGCCGGGTATCTGGATCATCCGGAACAGGTGTGGCAGGTATCCCTGGAAGACCTGGGCAGCCAGGCAATCTCTCACGGGGTCATGGAAGAAGCCCTGGCCGGGAAACTGGTCCACACGGAGAAGAAAAAGACGGCCCTGGACTTCTTTACCGGCTGTCTGTGCCAGCTGTTCGATATCACCTGCGCTCCCAGCCTGGTACTGGTCCGGCAGCAGGGATATTTCCGGAAACTGCTGGATTTCCAGCCCGGCAATCCGGAAAGCGCCCGGCAGCTGGATCAGGTGAAAGAACGGCTGGAGAAGGTTTCCGGCATTTCTTCATAGAAAGTCCATAATCTTATGGTACAATAATCAGACAATAAGAGAATCGGCAAAGGAGGAATGAACTTGAACCAACCCATGGGCAGCAGCTACGGAGACTGGCGGCCGGTGCTGGAGAAGGTGCTGGAGCAGCTGGTACGGGACATCCGGGCCTACAACCGGAAAGAGCAGGAGGAAACCGGCGAAAACGCTTATGAACATCTGCTCTACCGGGTGAAAAGCATCCCCAGCATGGAAGAAAAATGCCGGCGGAAAGGGCTCCCGGTTACGGCCAAAGCGGCTCTCCACGAGATCCGGGATGCCATCGGTCTGCGGATCGTGTGCCGCTTCCTCAGCGACATCGACCGGAATCTCCGGCTGATCCGGGCCATTCCCGGCTGTACGGTCATCCAGGAAAAAGACTACGTACACAATGTGAAACCCAACGGCTACCGGTCCTACCATCTGATTCTCCGGCTGGATGAGCCCTTCCCGGATGTGGAAGGGAACACCCCGGGAATCTTCTATGCGGAAGTCCAGCTCCGGACCATCGCCATGGATTCATGGGCCAGCCTGGAACACGAGATGAAGTACAAAAAATCCATCCGGAACCCGGAACTGATCGGCCAGGAGCTGAAGCGGTGCGCCGATGAGCTGGCCGCCTGTGATCTGTCCATGGAGACCATCCGGAAACTGATCCGGGAAACCTGAACCACTGACCCTGGGAAAGGAGTCAACCATCCATGAAAGTATTGCTTGCAGAAGACGAAAAAGCCATGTCCATGGCCCTGTGCGCCGTGCTGGAACATTCCGGCTGCCAGGTGGATCCGGTCTATGACGGACAGGCTGCTGTGGACAAGGCACGCCAGAACATTTACGATGCTATGATCTTCGATATCATGATGCCGGTAAAGGACGGGATCACCGCCCTGACGGAACTCCGGCAGGAAGGGGACCGGACCCCGGTGATCATGCTCACGGCCAAGGCCGAAGTGGACGACCGGATCACGGGACTGGACGCAGGGGCCGATGATTACCTGACCAAACCTTTTGCCATGGGGGAACTGCTGGCCCGGCTCCGGAGCCTGACCCGGCGGCAGGAAGATTTCAACCGGAATACCCTCCAGGCCGGTACGGTGACATTGAACTGTGCGGAAGGGGAGCTGTCCAGCAAAAGCAGTGTCCGGCTTTCGCCCAAGGAAACCCAGCTGATGAAGTACTTCATGCAGCACCCGGGGAAACCCTGCGAAACCCGGATGCTCTTTGACCGGATCTGGCAGGACGAAAAGCAGGAAGATCAGGGAATCGTGTGGATCTACGTATCCTACCTGCGGGAAAAGCTCAAGGCCATCGGCGGCAATCTTACCATCGACGGCCATCCGGACGGGGCTTTTGTGCTCCAGGCTCCGGCCCTGGCCAATTAAAAGAGGTCCATTATGGATATGATCCATCGTCTGCGGCGGAAATTCCTGCTGCTGGCTTTTGTGGCCGTGGTGATCATCCTGGCCGGGGCTCTGGGGCTGATCAATGGCATTACCTATATGAAAATGCGGTCGGAAGTGGACACCCTGCTGACCGCCATTGTCCAGAACGATGGAATCATGCCCTCCCATCAGCCGGGGACCAGTACGGAAAGCTGGCTCAGCGACCCGGAATGGTACAATGATACTCCGGAATTTGCCCACCAGACCCGGTATTTCAGCGTGATCCTGGATCATGACGGCCGGATCCAGCGGCTGAACCTGTCCAACATTTCCGCCTTCAACGAACTCCAGGCTTTGGAAATCGCCCGGGCCCTGGCGGATGGTCCCCAGGCCCAGGGCGTGTTCAAGAACAAACGGGCCAGCTACTGTTACAGCGTTACGGAACGGTCCGGGGGCGGCCGGCTGGTGGTGGTCATGGACTGCACCCGGGATGTGGGAGCCGTGGATGCCTTTATGCGGTATTCCCTCCGGTTCGGCCTGGTGTGCATCCTGCTGTACATGATGATCCTCATGTTCCTGAGCAATTATGCCATCCGGCCCTTTGTGGAAAACGTGGCCAGCCAGAAACGGTTCATCACCAACGCCGGTCACGAGCTGAAGACCCCCATTGCCATTATTTCCGCCAATGCGGAAGCTCTGGAACTGATCAGCGGCAAAAGCCAGTGGACGGACAACATCCTGTTCCAGGTGAAACGGGTGACCCGTCTGATCAACGAGCTGATCATGCTGGCCAAAATGGGGGAAAAGAACCAGCAGCTGCTGAAACGGGAAACGGTGGATATCAGCCGGACCTTCGAAGAAGCGGTCCAGTCCTTTGCTCCGGTGGTGGAAGGGGAAAAGAAAACCCTGGTGAAGGAAATCCACCCGAATCTCCAGGGGGAGACGGATCCCAAGTATCTCTACGAGATCTTCACCATCTTCATGGACAATGCGGCCAAATACTGTGATGAGGGCGGCACCATCCGGGCAGTGCTGGAACCCCATGGGAAGCAGGGCTTCCGGGCCTTTGTGTCCAATGATTACAAGAACGGTGCCCAGGTGGACTATTCCCATTTCTTTGAACGGTTTTACCGGGGGGATGAAAGCCACAACAGCCAGAAGGCCGGGTACGGGATCGGCCTTTCCATGGCGGAAGAAGCCACCCGGCTGCTGGGCGGGAAGATCCAGGTGGATTACAAGGACGGCGTGATCACCTTCGGGGTGACTTTCTAACGTAGCAGGGAGGCGGTTGGTATGGACGTGGGAGTATTGGGGTCCGGAGCCATTGTTCCCGTGGCCCTGGCGTCCATGGAGGCGGTGCCGGGGATCCGGGTGAAGGCCCTGTGGTGCCGGGAACACAGCCGGCAGCGGGGAGAAGCCTTGGCCCGGGAGTATGGGATTTTCCAGGTGTTCACGGACCTGGAATCCCTGTTCCGGGAAGGAGGCGTGGATACGGTGTACATCGCCCTGGTGAACCCGGTCCATTATGCATACGCCCGGGCAGCCCTCCTGGCCGGGAAAAACGTGATTCTGGAAAAGCCCTTCTGCCCCTCTTTTGCCCAGGCGCAGGACCTGGCGGAACTGGCCCGAAGGCAGGGGCTTTTCCTGCTGGAAGCCATGCCCCTGTGGCATGGAGCCCTGTTCCGGAAAGTCCGGGAGCTGGTTCCCCGGCTGGGCCCCATCCGGGTGGTCCAGTGCAATTATTCCCAGTATTCCAGCCGGTATGACCGGTACCTGCAGAAAGAGGTGCTGCCGGCCTTTGATCCGGCGGCTTTCGGCGGGGCTCTGTACGACCTGGACGTGTACAACATCGCCTTCGCCACCGGACTCTTCGGCCGGCCGGAAAAAGTGGCCTATGCCCCCAACCGGGGATGGAATGGGGTGGATACCTCCGGGGTGCTGTTCCTGCAGTATCCCGGGTTCCAGGCCGTGCTCACCGCCGCCAAGGATTCCAACAGCCCCTCTTTTCTCCAGATCCAGGGAGAAAAAGGCTGGCTGAAGGTGGAAGGGAAACCCATCCATCCGCACAGGATGGTGTGGAAGTTTGTCCAGGGCCCGGACCGGGACCAGTTCAGCACCGGTGCCGGGAAAAAGGAAGAATCCGTCCAAAGCTGGACCCCGCCGGAACGGAAGAACCGGATGGTGGAAGAGTTCGGGGACTATGCCCGGATCGTGAACGGAAAGAAAAAAGCGGAGGCGGAGGCGTATTTGCAGATGACCCTCACCGCCAGTGAAGTGCTGGAGAGGGCGGCGCACAGTTTCCAGGTGTATGTGTCAACAAGTTCTCGGTAGAGCTTTCATCACAGTATAGTTATGCAGCAAAGTGCAGAGTGAAGAGCACGGTCGATGAAAATCCAATGACCCGTTGCGATGGCGTAGGGGTTACCCGTCAGGGGAGCCCATCCCGGACGCCCAGAGGGCAAAAAAACAGACCCGCAGTCAAGGTGATTGCGGGCCTGCTTTTTTCGATATGTAATGTTTCAGAACAAGTCAGAATGGGAACCAGTGCGAAAAAGAAACAATTCCAGTACAACGATGTCAAGCTTCATTGTCCACATCTTTCATAAGGTCAGCAAAGCTGTGATACCGTTTGTATTTTTCCGGATGAGTTTTCATTTCTTCATACTCGGCAAGGGCAGCACGTGTTTCAGCATTGAATGCATTGCGGCGGACTTGGAAGGGAATCCCGTCACATCTGACCGCACTCTTTAAAAACATGGTGATGGCAGACGACATATTCAGTCCCAAATCATTGAATAATCCTTCCGCTTCCTTTTTCAGCTCTGCGTCCACGCGGACATTGATGTTGGCAGTAGTCATCCTGACTCACCTCTTTCTTTTTATCAATTTAATTATATGTTAAAATAATGAAAAGAGCAATATAATAAATGATATTGTTCTATTTTTGCAACATATTTTACTATAAATTAAAACAGTAACGACTAACAAAATCTGGTAGGCGAGATCCAGCCCAAAGTGATCCGGTTTCCCAATAAGGCGTGAGGGGAGAAACAGTCGACGGTCACTAGTCACAAGTCCACAGCCAGGTGAAAAACTTCGATGATGAAAATTTCACTGCATCCCATTTTGCCGTCAGCGATGCTTTATTTTTGAATATTCTTCAGTCGTTGATTGAAGCCGGATATATTGGTGGAATCAAAATCGTAACTGATAAATGCGGTTCAGACATCTCTTTGATTAGTCCCCATTTGTCGTTGTCCGGAATGGAATATCTGGCTGATAATACTATGATGAAAAAGGCTTATAGGTTATTGAAGGGCATTAGAGATGTGACGCCCGGTGTTTAAGTTTGAAGCCCCCTGCTCCGGCAGCGGGCTTTTCTTATGCCTGAAAAGGAGGGAAACATGAAAGAGAATGATACTAAAACTTTGGAAGAAGGAATCCTGAAAGATATCACCAGGGTGATTGTGGAAACAGATGAAGAAAACCCTGTATCCATTGCTGTTATCACGGCTGATAACATTGAATCGGCAAATGGGTACAGGGTTCGGATGCGGCCTGAATATAACGATTAGTGCTCGTTATCCTTCATAGACCTCATCCAGGATACAGTCGGTAATATGAGAGATTTGCTCGTGGGAGATGGAAAAGCCGTAGATATCTTCAAAAATGGGAGCAAAAATTTTCTTCAGGGCAGTCTGAATCTCTTCTACAGACTGTGGTCTGTACGTATCGTAAATAGCCTGACCAATTTTTTCTTCAGGTGGACCCCGTGATTTGCTCGGCGAATTACGTGGTCTGGCGCAGAGACCAGGTCTTCTCCCGCGCCGGTCGTCTCGTCGTGGCGGCCCTGGACGAGGCGTTCTCTCATCATACCTGAAATGTATCATAGGTTATGAAAACCAAGTATTTGTAATCATATACCCCTTCCCTTATTCCGGGAAGGAGGCAAAGATGCACGAGACAGGAACGGCATCCCTACTGGCGGGCAGCAAAGTGTATGTTCTAAAGTGGGCTGACACGGAGGCTGCTGCCGAGCTGCGGCAGCAGTTGCCGCTGGCCAGGACGTTTACAGAACTCCATGGCAACGAGAAATACTACAAACTGCCGAAGCACCTGACAGCGGCGGATGAAGATGTCCGCGAGATCCATAAGGGGGATGTCATGCTGTTTGACGGCCAGTATGTCGTGGTGTTCTATCAGGATTTTCAGACGACCTACCGCTACACGCGCCTGGGTCGCGTCGAAGCAGCCAATGATCTGGACGCTGCTCTGGGGGCAGGTGATGTATTCCTGACCTTGCAACCATGAGATGGGGAGAGCGGTCTGGAGGCGGAAAGGATGAGATGTTATGAAACGACAGCAGCTATTGCTCTTGATCCTGGCATTTGGTGTGTTCAGCATACTCAATACGGAGATGGGCATCATCGGCATCTTGCCGATGGCGGCGGAGATGTACCAGGTGGATATCGTACAGGCGGGGATGCTCGTCAGTCTGTTCGCGCTTGGCGTGGCCATCGCAGGGCCGACGATGCCGCTGCTGTTCTCGCGCTTCAATCGCAAGCACGTGATGCTGCTTGTGCTGGGCGTGTTCACGATCTGCAATGCACTGGCCGTCGTTGCGAGCGACTTCCAGCTCCTTTTAGTGTTGCGCGTCGTGCCGGCCTTTTTCCACCCGGTCTACTGTGCACTCGCCTTCAGCGTGGCCGCCGCTTCGGTGGCTCCAGAGGATGCGCCGCGGGCTGTGGCGCGCATCAACATGGGCGTCGCGGCCGGCATGGTTGTCGGCGTGCCAATCAGCAATGTCCTGGCAGCGACGTTTGACTTCTCAGTGGCAATGGCCTTCTTTGCAAGCGTGACGGGGCTCATGTTTCTGCTGACAATGGCCTTTGTGCCGGACTTGCCGGTGACGCAGCCAATGCGCTACGGCGCGCAGCTTTCCGTTCTGAAGCGTCCGCCGGTCTGGCTGGCCATCGTGGCGGTTATTTGCCTCAATGGCTCCATCTTCGGCGTCTACAACTACCTCGCTGATTATTTGCAGAAGATCGCGGCACTGCCGGGAGAGCTCATCGCAGCGCTGCTCCTCGTCTATGGTCTCTTGAACATCTGCGGAAGCTATCTGGGGGGCAATCTCCTCGCCAGGTGTCCCAGCACGACCGTACGCCTTTTCCCGCTGTGTACCATCGCGCTCTACTGCCTGCTCTTTGCGGGCGGTGGGAAGTTGCTGCCTCTTCTCGCGGCACTGATTGGGGCCTGGGGCATCCTCGGTGGCATCAATGCGAACATCAATCAGTACCTGCTGGCCTGCGTGGCATCGGATGCGCCGGATTTCAGCAACGGCCTGTTCCTGACAGCGGCCAATCTCGGCTGCATGGCGGGAACCATGATCAGCGGCTTTTTCATACACAGCCTCGGACTGCCCTTCGTCGTCTGCGGTGGCCTGCTGCTGGCGGCCGCTGCCCTGCTGCTCACAAAGTTCGTACACTGCCGGGCAGATGAGCAACAAGCGACGGATTGGATTTTAAACGATTGTCTAAAATAGGGGTTCTGACCTTGTTTGGAGGTATATTTATGGCAAATTCCTTTTGCTCAGCCCATTCTATCCGTACCCCGGAGGGGAATATGCCCATGGTGCATTGGGCAGTGGTGGAATCTACGCCGGGAGGTATGACAGCTATGGGACGCATTGCCCAGGAAACGGTTGGACCGCAGTCGGCCCGCGAAGCAGGCACGTATGCGCTGTATGGTGGTATCGATGCCCAGAATCCAGATGTGATGAGACTTCTGGAAATCTATGAAAGCTATGAAGCTTATCGCATACACAGCACCAGTGAAGCTTTTCAGGCATATCGGGCAGCCAGACTGCCTGTTCTGAAAAATTTGCAGATATTGGAAGCGGATGGCATCGCCTTGGAGCAAAAAGACAAGGGCGTGGGCAAGGTGGTTTACATGCACCGCTATGAAGTCATCCCGGAAAAGCTGGCCAAGTATCAGAAGCTGGCAACCCAGGAGGCTCGCAGGGCTGTAAACGAAGATGGCGGTGTTCTGGGGATGTTCGTTACTGCAGAACACGACGCACCAAACGTCATCCATACCATGGAAATCTATCGTGACAGAGAAGCTTTCGAAAAATATCAGGCTTCCGAGGCATGCCAAACGTATATGATGGAGGTCATGCCTATGTTCAGCATGACTCACATGGTTGAGAATATGCCTGGCAATATCGTGCTTAGCGATAAGGGAATCCATAAGAGACTAGTGATGGGAGTGTGAAAATCATTTTTTCACACCCCCATTTTTCAAATCAAAATCCCTGCCAGATGGTCCACCTCGTGCTGGATGATCTGGGCCGGAAAGCCTGTGAACTCCAGAGTCTGCTTCTTGAAATCCATGTCCTGGAATTCCACTTGGATTTCCCGGTACCGCGTGGTTTTCCGCTCGCCGGAAAGGGACAGACACCCTTCGGACGTTTCGTAGGGGCCTTCCTGCTTTATGATTGTCGGGTTGAACATCACCATGTCCATGAGCCCCAGGTTCACCACAATGATGCATTTGGCCACCCCGATCATATTGGCCGCCATGCCCACACATTCATCCCGGTGTGCCTTCAGGGTTTCCAGAAGGTCGATGGCTACTGGTTTATCCAGAGGGGAAGCAGGCAGGGATTTCTGTTGCAGGAAAAACTCGTCACGCATGATTTCACGAATCATAGAGAAAGACCTCCGTTACTGATCAAATTTGCTACCATTGTACCATAGTTGTCCTTCCTGAAGGGGAACACAAATGGAAGGGCAAAGGAAAGGTCTTTAACTGGCAGGCTGTTATGAACCAATTATTGATTGACGAACGTATGAGCAAACGAATCGCTAAATACGATTGGTTAATCTAAAAACACAAAATTCTTGACATCCCCCTATGCCATATATGCTTTTAGTATTCGTTGAACCGCCGCTTCTATATCCATTTTCCCCTCGCTGAGACACCACTCGAAGATACAGCCTTTTACAATCGTGCAGATATCCGCGCTCATTTGGTGGATATCTGCATTTTTTTGTATGAAGCCTTCTGCCTGTGCCGTGACAAGTTCCCGCTCACATCTGGCCATGACCGTTCCAGCGGCAAACTTCCCGTCTTTTTCTCCCATATAGGTGCGGAGTGCCTGATTGTCCGGCGTGTAAAAACTACGCATAAAAGCTATGCCAAGGTTCATGTACTTCCGGATAAGGAGCATATATAATTCTGTTATGCGTCCGGCAATATCGGAGGGTGGAGCCGTAAGCTCGACTGTCTCGAAGGAGAGCCCTCGCACAAAGTGCATCATCAGGTCATCCTTATTACGGAAGTGATAATAGAAGGTTCCCGTGGCAATATCCGCTTTCTCGCAGACACGCCGCACTGTGATGGAGTCCGCGCTATGTTCCTCGATGAGGGCTATGGCCGCAGCTATGATTTTTTCCTTATTTTCTTCGGGATTGTCCTTTGACTCCCTGCGTCTCACGAAATATGCCCAGCGGAAGGTTGCGGGCTATATATCAAACTGGATGATGTGAGCTATTTGCCGGACGGGAGCAGGATTGCCCTCGAAAGGAATCCTGTATTTTCTTTGACCATGCACTACGTTCCCGGTCATACTACGGACAGCGTATTCTATTATAGCGCCGAGGACAATGTGGCCTTCGTAGGTGATTCCATTTTCAGGAACAGTTTCGGGCTGACACATTTTCCCGGTGGGGATGAGCAAACATTGATGCAGAGTATCACACAGCGTATACTGAAACTGCCGCAGGAAACCGTCTTGCTGTCCGGACATACGGAACCGACTACGGTGGGGGCAGAACGGGAACGCTCGTGGTATGCGCCATTTTTGAACTGATTTAGGGGAGAAAGACAGAGTGGAAGAAAAATACGAGCTGGCAATGAAACCTATGACCATAGGGAAATGGAACAAATGGAAAAGTGACAGAACTTGTCCAATTTAGGGGGTGCAAAATCCCCACCGAGGGGGTGCAAATGCACCCCCTTCTCTTTTCCTCAAAGCCTTGTCCCGTGCGGCTTCCGAGGAATACTTGCTTAACGACAGGCAGGGGGTGCAAGGGGGTGCATCGTTATTTTGTATCAAAATTAGCGGTAAAGGGGAACTCCTCATCACCATCATGAGCAGCCTGGCACAGGAAGAAAGCCGGAGCATTTCGGAAAACATCACCTGGGGTCATCGGAAGCGGTTCGCTGATGGCAAGGTGAGTGTTCCCTTATCGCAAGGCCCGGAGCCGTCAGATGGACAACTTCATCCAGGAGGTTCGGGAGCAGGAACTCATCAAGGAGTTCGACGCCCGGCTGTGGGGCAGCCTGGTGGATTTCATCACAGTGTACAGCAAAGACGATA